>Ga0209126_1000025_pt1 | contig 39583 bp, 33 predicted proteins | sample RifCSP19_1_FD_184024 | JGI IMG/M metagenome (GOLD analysis project Ga0209126, IMG submission 184024) | Soil microbial communities from Rifle, Colorado - Rifle CSP2_sed 19_1 (SPAdes) (version 2) | ecosystem: Environmental > Terrestrial > Deep subsurface > Rock core/Sediment | place: Rifle...
GGCGGAAGGGAGGTCCACGGCCCCGGAGCGTATCAGTTGCGGTGGACGACCCGGCAGACCGTGGCACCGGGTCGGGGACCGCCCGATTCCCCCACAATGAGCGCTTGGTCGAGATGAGCCAGAAGGAGAACGACCGATGACGGCCAGCGCGAGAGCGGGAGCCGCGCGAGCCATGGCTGCCGTGCGCGGCCTGGACCGACCCCTGACGCTGCTCGCCGGCATGGCCTTCGTCACCCAGATCGGCGTCGCGGTCATGCTTCCCCTGCTGCCGCTCTACGCGACCCAGATCGGCGCCACGCCCTTCGTCCTCGGGCTGCTCACGAGCGCTCACGCCGTCGCGAGCGCGATCGGCCAGCTGGCGGGTGGCTTCCTCACCGAACGCTTCGCGTCTCGCCGACTCGTGGCCACCGGCATCGGCGTCTACGCCGGTGCGAACATCCTCATCGCGACCGCGACCGCAGCCATCCCGCTGATCGCCTTCCGGGCCCTGGCGGGTCTCGGTGGCGGCGTCAACCAGATCGCCGAGCGGCTCTACCTCACCGACGTCTCGGAACGGTCCCGGCGCGCCTTCGCGAACGGGATCCTGTCCGCGGCGGGTGCGGCCGGCTCGGTCATGGGCCCGGCGGTGGGCGGCCTCCTGGTCGCCGTCTCCGACCTGCGCGTGCCGTTCATCCTCGTCGGAGCCACGAGCGCCCTGGCAACCCTCGGCGCCCTCTTCCTGCCGCGCCCGTCGGTGCGCGCGGAGGCGGGCGTCGAACCACCAGACGCGACACCGCTCGCGGAAACGTCGCCCACTCCCGAGGCCGAACCCGGACACGAACACGGCCGGCGGCCGATCGTCGCTCTGTTCCTCTCCAACCTCGCGGCCATGGCCGGGTTCGGCGCCTTTATCACCACGTACGCCATCTTCGCGACGGGCAACCTCGGCTGGTCGGCGGCGGAGGTCGGCATCGTCTTCGCCATGTTCGGGCTCGGCAGCGTCATCCTCGGACCATGGCTCGCACGACGAGCCGACCTCACCGGTCGAAGGCGGATGGCGGTCCTCGGCTGCATCCCCGTCGTCTTCCTCCCGGTCGTCATGGCCCTCGGCTTGCCGCGACCCGCCATCTATGCGGTCACGATCATCGCCGGCGGGGGCCTGACGGCCTTCGAATCGTCGTGGTTCGCGCTTCTCGCTGCGGCGACCGACGAGGGGCGGCGCGGCCGCATCTTCGGCATCGTCACCGCGCTGTCGAGCCTGGGGATCGCGATCGGCGCGATGGGCGCCGCTCGGGCCTGGGAGCTCGTCGACATCCACGTGGCGGTCCTGCTTGCGGCCGTGACCTTCGGGCTGGCCGGGCTGGCGATGCTCGCGCACCCGACGGATCGCATCCCCTCCCCCGCAGCGGCCGGGGACTGACGCCGACCTCGCTACACTCGTGGCTGACGACCCGCAGGAGAGACCGATGGCCCCCAACCGTCCCGAAACGCGCGAGCGCTGGGCGCTCGTCCTGGGCTCGAGCAGCGGCTTCGGCGCCGCCGCCAGCCGCGCCCTGGCCCGTGACGGCTACGGCATCGTCGGCGTCCACCTCGACATGCGGGCGTCGAAGGCCACCGCGGACGCGGTGCGCGACGAGATCGCGGCCATGGGCGTGCCCGTCGTCTTCCACAACGTCAACGCCGCCGACGAGGAACGCCGCGGCGAGGTCATCGCCGACATCGCGGCTCGCTTCGCCGAGCGGCGCGCGGCCGGCGCCGACCCGGTCATCGCCGTCTTCCTCCACTCGCTGGCCTTCGGTACCACCCTCCCCTACATCACGACCGATCCCCAGCAGAAGGAGGTGAGCCAGAAGCAGATCGAGATGACGGCCGACGTGATGGCCCACTCGATGATCTGGTGGGTGCGCGACCTCTTCCACGCCGGCCTCATCCGCGCCGGGTCGCGCCTCTTCGCCATGACCTCGGAGGGCGCCCTGAAGAACGTCCCGACCTACGGGCCGGTGAGCGCCGCCAAGGCCGCCCTCGAGTCGCATTGTCGGCAGCTGGCGCTGGAGCTGATCCCGCACGGCATCACGGTCAACTGCATCCGCGCCGGCGTCACAGACACGCCCGCCCTGCGGCGCATCCCGGGCCACGAGGAGCTGCGCGACTTCGCCGCCGAGCGCAACCCGGGCGGCCGCCTCACGACGCCTGAAGACGTCGCCGAGGCGATCGTGGCCCTGGCCTCGCCGCGGCTCCACTGGATGACCGGCAACACCATCGGCGTCGACGGCGGCGAGCTGATGGGCACCCGGCAGATCGGTGTCAAGGAGTCCTGACGGCCGACCCGCCGGGGCCCCCATGATCGAGCGTCCAGCCCGCCCCGCGCTGCCGTTCCTCTTCCGGCTGGGCAACCTGGGCATCCGCGTCGCGCTCGCGCTCATGCGCGTGCGGATCCACGTCGAGGGCGTGGAGCACGTGCCCGACGAACCCGGCGTCATCGTCGCCTCGAACCACCTCTCGATCGTCGATCCGCCGCTGGTGTGCGTCGTCGTGGCGCGGCTGGTCGGCCGGCGCACGCGCTACATGGCCAAGGCCGAAGCGCTCGACGCGCCGATCCTGGGCCTCGTGCTGCGGGCCTACGGCGGATTCGGCGTGCGCCGGGGCCGCCCCGACCGCGAGGCGTATCGCATGGCGCGCTCCGTGCTGGATGCGGGGGAGTGGCTGGGTGTCGCGCCGGAGGGGACGCGCTCGCGCAGCGCGACGCTCGGCGAGCCGAAGGCGGGTGTCACCCTCCTCGCGCTGCGCAGCGGCGCGCGGATCCTGCCCGTGGGGCTGGCCGGGACCGAGCGGACCTGGCCGGTCGGCGCGCGCCTGCCACGCTTCGGGACGACGGTCACGGTGCGCTTCGGGCCGCTCTACCGGCCGTCGGAGACGCGCACGGACGGCGGGCCGGCGGACGGCGGGCCGGCCGATCGCCGTGAGGCACTCCAGGCGAGCAACGAGGAACTCATGCGTCGCATCGCCGCCCTGCTGCCGGAGGCCTACCGCGGCCGCTTCGGATAGGGTCGCCCCAGGCGCTCCGCCGGAGAGGCGCTAGAACGCGTCGAGGTAGCGGTCGATCTCCCACTCGGTGACCTGGGTGCGGTACTCGTCCCACTCACGGCGCTTGGCCGCGACGAAGTGGTCGAAGACGTGCTCCCCCAGCGCCGTCCGCACGACCTCGTCCTTCTCCAGCTCGTCGAGCGCCTCACCGAGCGTGCCCGGCAGCTCGCGGATGCCGTGCTCCGCGATGCGTGCCGCGCTCATCTCGAAGAGGCTCTCCTCGACCGGGTCGGCCAGCTGCATGTCCTTCTCGATCCCGTCGAGGCCGGCGGCGAGCATGACCGCGAAGGCGAGGTACGTGTTCGAGGAAGGATCGGGGCAGCGGACCTCCACGCGGGTGGCCTCGACGCTCCGCCCGGGCGACGCCTTGGGCACCCGGATGAGCGCCGAGCGGTTCGTCCGCCCCCAGGTCAGGTAGGTCGGTGCCTCGTAGCCGGGCACGAGCCGCTTGTACGAGTTCACCGTCGGCGCCAGCACGGCGATCATGCCCCGGGCGTGGGCGAGGATGCCGGCCATGTAGCTGCGCGCCAGGTCGGACAACCCGTACTGGTTCTCCCCGTCGGCGAAGGCGTTGCGCTGCTCGGCCAGGCTGTACAGGCTCTGGTGCGTGTGCATGCCCGAGCCGTTGATGCCGAAGATCGGCTTGGGCATGAACGTGGCGTAGAGGCCGTGCAGGTTGGCGATCGCCTTGAGGGCGAACTTGAAGGTGATGGCGTTGTCGGCCGTGGTGAGACCGTCGTCGTACTCGAAGTCGATCTCGTGCTGACCGGCCGCCACCTCATGATGGGCCGCCTCGACGCGGATGCCAAAAGCCTCGAGCGCATTGACCATGTCCTGGCGGACTTCCTGCGCCAGGTCGGTGGAGAAGTCGAAGTAGCCCGCCTGGTCGTGCGGCAGCGGCGCGACACGCCCGTCCTCGTCACGGCGGAAGAGGAAGAACTCGAGCTCGGGGCCGGTGTTCCACTTGTAGCCGAGCTTGGCCGCGCGCTCCAGCTGGCGCTTGAGGATGAAGCGCGGATCCCCCGCGAACGGCTCGCCGCTGGGGGTCATGACATCGCAGATGACGCGCGCCGTGCCCCGGCTGCCCAGCGGTCCGGCGCCCAGCGTGCCGTGGCCGGGTTGCCAGGGGATCTCCGCGAAGGTGGCCATGTCCGGCCGCAGCCACTGGTCGCTCTCGGCGATGCGCGTGAAGCCCTCGATAGAGCTGCCGTCGAACCAGGTGCCGTGCTCCACGGAGCCGGCGAGCTGGTGCAGCGGGATCGTCACGCTCTTGACGATGCCCAGGATGTCCGTGAACTGGAGCTGGACGAAGCGGATGTTGTGCTCTCTCGCCGCCTCGATCTTCGAGAGCGCGTCCATCTCCCGCAATTCGATCGTCAACGCCGTCCTCCTTGCCCCGACAGCCGGTGTGACGCCCGATGCTAGGGCGTCCCGCACGATTGGCGGCCATCGTACCCCATGACCGATCGAACAGGGCGGCCTCGAGGTCCCAGGCTCAGCCCTCCTCTTGGGCAGTTTGCACAAGCCTGGCAGCGAGGGCGAGGACGAAGCGGAGCTCGGGATCGTCGAGGCGCCAGCCGCCGAGGGCCTCGATGCGCGCCACTCGGTAGGCGAGGGTGTTGCGGTGGATGCCGAGCGCGGCCGCGGCCTCCGCCAGGCCGGGTCGCTCGAGGACGGCCCGCAGCGTGGACAGGCGCTCCGCCTGCACCTCGGGTCGACCGACCAGGATCGGCGTGAGCAGCGCGCGTGCGTGCCGCACGCCGTCGGGCAGGTTGTGCAGGCTGCCGAGCAACCGGTATGACGGCAGGCGGTCGGCACGGACGACGAGCGCGCCGGCCGCGTCCAGGGGGAGGTTCGCGGCGGCCTCGAGCGTCGCGCGCGCCTCCTCCTCGGCCAGCGGCCGATCCTCCGGGCGATGGAACGGCCGCGAGGCGGCGACGGGCCGCCCGGCGGTTTCGGCAACGCGGGAGGCGGCCGTCAAACCGAGCGGATCCGCCGCTCCCGCCGCGACCACGACGCGCAGCTCGAGGCTGCCTGCGTCGCCGCGCAGGCGGAGGCGCCGTGCCGGCGCGAGTCGGGCCACGCGCTCACGAAGCCGTTCGCGCTCGTCGAGCGTCGTCTCGGTACCGGCGATGAGCTGGCGCGCCATGAGCACCACCCATGGCGGGCCGTCACCGGGGAGGGCGTCGGCCCGGCGGCGGGCCTCAGTCGGTCGGCGCCCGGCCTGATCCCGGGCCAGTTCCAGGGCGAGCAAGGCCGCCACGCGGTCGCCGGCCAGTCGCTCCAGCTCCGTGGCGGGCGGCGCGCCCAGCACGACCAGCGCACCGGACGCTTCGGCCGCGGGGCCGGGAAGCGGCGTGCGCAACGCGACGTGCCGGCGGTTGGCGAGGTAGCCCGCGGCGTCGGCGGCCGCGCTCGGGACACCGGCCGGGGCGTGCACCGCGACCGCCTGCCCCTCGGCGCCCTCGATGGCCACCGCCCGTCCGAGGAACGTGGCGATCAGCGCGGCATGGGCGGCCAGGTCGCGGCCCTCGAGGGCCAACGCGGCGAGCCGGTCCTCGAGGTCGGCCGCGCGGCGTTCGAGCTCCGCGCGCGCGTTCACGAGGTAGCCGATGACCGAGCGCTCCACCTGCGCAGGGTCGGGGCCGGCGAGCCGCCAGGCCGGCAGCTTGAGCTCCGTCGCGCGCCGAAGGGTGGCCGCGGCGATCGGGTCGGCGTCGCCCTCTCCGACCAGCAGGGCGCCGGCGGCCCCGGCCCGATCGAGGGCATCCACGATCGCCCCCGGCTCCAGGCCGCCGGCCGCCAGCGAACGCAGGGCCGTCTCGGGCAGGATGGCCAGGTCGCCCCGATCGAGGGCGTCGAAGGCGGGCACGCGCGCTTTCAGGACGCGCACCCAGACCACATCTCGCAAGGCGGTGGCCCCGCGGGCCGGCGCACCACCGGCGGCGGTCGGGAAGACAGCGCGGCGCAGCTCCTCGAGGTCGGGCATCGTCGCGCCAGCCTACCCGACGGTTCAGCCGGACCGCTGCTCCGGATGGCGGCCGGTGACCCGCGCCAGGTCATCGAGGAGCTGCCCGAACTCCCGCCTCGCGTCGACATAGCGGTCGGCGAGCATGGCCACCTCGAGGCGGTCGCCGACGATGCGGGCCCACACGCGGCGGCGCGGGAAGTAGAAGGTGAGCACGATGCCGCTGATGAGGCTCAGGTAGGCCAGCCAGATGAGCGGCTGGCCGGGGTCCCGCTTGGCCACGATACCGGTGAAGGCGCCGGCCTTGGTCCAGCGGATGGCGTAGCCGGCCGTGCGGGCCAGATCGGTCGTGCCGCCCAGGGCGACCTGGTCGGCGAAGATCGGCACGAGGCTCCCGTCGTCGTCGATCGTGCCGTCCGTGCCCACCAGGGTCAGGCGCCCGGCGCCCGTGGCGTCGCGGTCGAGGATCACGAAGACGCCGTACGGCGACCCAGGGAGGGACAGGAGGCCTTGCGGCTTGCCCAGGACCTGGCCGTCCATGAGCACCGGCGCGTGCCAGACCAGCCGGCCGGTCGGATCGCGGACCTCGAGCGTCTCGGCGGCGCCGAACGTGTTCTGGTGGAAGACGAAGCCGCCGACCTCGAGCGGGTCGTTGACGCGGATCGTCTTGCGCGCCACCTCGCGACCGTCGCGGTAGACGGCCAGATCGGTGCGGAAGTCGGCGAAGGAGCCGTCCGGCCGCACCGGCGCCTCGAAGCCGAGGTTCTTCACGAGCAGGTTCCCCGGCGTGCCGACCGGCTGCACCGGCGCGGTCTGCCCCTCCCCGACGAAGAGCACGGTCTCGTACCCGAACGCCCCGGTCACCCCGCCGCCGATGAGGAAGAGGATCAGGCCCAGGTGGGTGAAGAGTGTGGCCATCTTGAGGTACTGGTTGCGGTCGCCGTAGAGATGCCGGATCGGCGCGCCGTCGACCCCCGCCTCCACCGCGCGTCGAACCTTGAAACGCCGGCCGCGCAGCGCCGAGGCGAGCTCGTCGTCGGTCGCCTCGACGGCCGGGAAGGCCGCCCGTTCGGGCAGGCGCAGATCGAAGAAGGCCGCCGGCTGGACGACCCGCACCTGGCGCACGCCCCGCCACAGCCGCGGCGTCCGGTCGAGCGTGCAGACGACGATGCTCACGACGAGCAGCGTGAGAAGGAAGGTGAACCAGGGGGCGGTGAAGATGCGGAAGAAGCCGAGTGCCTCGAAGACGTCCACCAGGGTCGGGCCGATGTTGGCCCCGAGGACCGTGATCGGGTCGTAGCGCAGGTGGAGGTCGGCGATCTCCGTCGCGTAGCCGATGGGGTTGTTGCGCAGCGCGTAGGCGGGGATCTGCCGGACCATCGTGCCCACCAGGCCGGCCAGGGCGAGGACGATGATCTGGAGCACCGCGAAGCGGACGTCGGTGAGCGTCCGCCAGACGGTCGCACGGAGGCGGCCGAGCGGGTCGCCGAGGAAGGATGCCCGGTCCCGACCGAGCGCGATGCTCGAGATGGCTGCCTACGCGGGGACCGCCGAGCGCGCCGCGGCCAGTCCGTCGGCGACATCGGCGACGAGATCCTCGACGTCCTCCAGTCCCACGGAGACGCGCACGAGGCCCTCCGAGATCCCCGCCGCGGCCAGGGCCGCCCCGTCGTACTGGCGGTGCGACGTCGTCGCGGCATGGACGGCGAGCGTCCGGATGCTCCCCAGCGAGGCGGTCCGCTCGGGGATGGCGAGGCCGTCGATGAAGGCGAGGGCGGCGGCGCGTGTCACGAGGTCGATGGCCAGCATCCCGCCCCCGGCGCGCAGCAGGCGCTGCGCCACGACCGCCTGCGGGTGGCTGGCCAGGCCCGGGTAGACGACGGCGCGCGGCCCCAGCGCGCTCTCCAGGAAGCGCGCCAGGGCGAGGGCCGTCTCCGAGTGTCGATCCATGCGCACCGGGAGCGTGGCGATGCCGCGCAGCACGAGGAAGGCCGAGAAGGGCGCCACGATGCCGCCGGTGTCCACCTCGACGGCAGCCACCTCGCGTACCAGGCGCTCCGGCCCGCTGACGGCCCCGGCGATGACGTCCGAGTGGCCGCTCAGCCATTTCGTGGCCGATTCGACGACGAGGTCGGCGCCCAGCTCGATCGGCCGGCAGAGGTACGGCGAGGCGAACGTGTTGTCGACGACGACGAGGGCGCCGGCGCGATGCGCCCGTTCGGCCAGCTCGGGGATGTCCACCACCACCAGGGTCGGGTTGCTGATCGTCTCGAGGTAGAGGAGCCGAGCGCCGGGCAGCGCGGCGCTCACCTCGTCCGCGTCCGTGGCGTCCACGTAGGTGGTCTCCACGCCGAACCTCGCGAAGACACGGTCGAGGAGCGAGCGCGTGCTGCCGTAGACGGCACGCGTGGCGACGATGCGGTCGCCGGCACGAACGAGGGCGGCCAGCGCGGCGTGGATGGCGGCCATGCCGGAGCCGAAGGCGAAGCCTGACTCCGCCCCCTCCAGCTCGGCGACCGCGGCGGCCATGGCCGAGGCGGTCGGGTTGTCGAGGCGGGCGTACGTGTAGCCGCTCCCGGCGGCGATGATCGCAGCGAACTCCGCGGCGTCGTTCGCAGCGAACGTGGCGCTCTGGTAGATCGGCACGGCCGTGGGGTGCTGTTCGACCTTCGGGGAGCGCGTGGCGGCGAGGATGGCGCGAGTCGAGAAGCCGCGGACGGGGCGGCCGGCGGGCTCGTCGGTCATGGCCGCGCCATCCTACACCGGGCGGCCGGCGCCGCCCGACGGCTCAGGCGGGGCGTTCGTCGACCTCGAGCCGGTCCTCGTCGATCGACTCCACCGGCCGGGGGCCGCGGATGAAATCGCGCATCGTCCGCTCGAAACGCGGATCGTCGTGATGGAGCACCTCGAAGCGCCTGGGGCCCTGGGACGCCTTGGCGCGCGGCACGCCGGGGCGCGCCGATGTCGTCGCCGCCTTCGCATGGCGGGCCGCCGCGCTGCCCTTCGGCTTCCCACCCTGCCGCGCGGCAAGCTTCGCCGCCGCGGGCGCAGCCGCCGCCACGGGTGTCGCAGCGGACGCCACGTCATCGGCGGCCTGGCGCCCCGAGTCGGGATCGGGCGGTCCGGAACCGCGGCGGTCGAGCGTCCGCCGATCCGCGGCACGTCGATCCGCGGCACGTCGGTCCGCGGCGTTGGCGGGCACCGCCACGCGGGGGCCCGGCCGGACGGGAAGGCCGGCGACGGTCCGCCGGTCGGCACGGGCGACGCCGGCCCAGACGCGATCCTTGCCGGTTCGCTTCGACTCGTACATGGCCTGGTCGGCCCGATTGAGCAGGGCGTCCGCCGTCCGTCCGTCGTCCGGGAAGGCGACCACGCCGACCGAGACGGTCGTGCGCAGGACGTCGGCGCCGGCGACGACCCTGATGCCGGCGATCCCTCGACGCATCTTCTCGGCGACCACGAGCGCGCCGCTGGGATCGGTCTCGGGCAGGAGGACGACGAACTCATCGCCGCCGTAGCGGGCCGCCGAGTCGATGACGCGGATGCCGCGCCGCACGACTTCGGCCACCTCGCGCAGCATCCGGTCGCCGAAGTAGTGGCCGTAGTGGTCGTTGATCGGTTTGAGGCCGTCGAGGTCGAGCATGAGCAGGCTGAAACGGCGCTGGGTCCGCCCGGCGCGGGCGATCTCACGGTCCATCACCGCGAACAGGTAGTTGCGGTTGTAGAGCCGCGTCAGCGGGTCGTGCAGCGAGAGGCGGACGGCGGCGTCGCGAGTTCGCCGTTGCTCGCGCGCCACGACCGAGGCGAGGTACGAGAGGAGCCAGAGCGCCATCAGGTTGAAACCGAGGCGCTCGATCTGCGGCAACTCCAGCGGCGTGGCGCCCTGGACGAGCAGGAGCGCCAGCAGATAGACCGCCGAGATGGCGGCGGCCAGCAGGAAGTTCGCAGTGCCCCCGACGACGAAGGCCGCGGCCGCGGCGATGAGGTAGTAGCCGAAGAAGAAGGGGCTGTCGACACCGCCCGTGAGGACGATCAGGACCGTGAACAGCGCGATCGCGGTGACGGCCTCGAAGACCAGCACGGCGCCGCCCAGGCGCGAACTGGGCAGGACGTCGTGGACCACGAATACGACGATCGCGCCCCCCGCGAGCAGCGCGTAGATGGCCGGCGCGCTCGTCGCCCAGAGCCCGCCGAGAGCGACGATGATGGCCGTGCCGATGAAGAACCCGTAGCTGACGATGCGCACGACGCGGTCGTACGTCGCTGCGCTGATGCCGGCCCGCGAGGGTGGCGAGCCCTCCGCCCGGGCGGCGGCCTGGAGGGCGATGTCGATCGGCTCCGGGGGCATCGCGCCGACCCACGCATCGTCGGGCGGCGACGAGCGCCGGCGGACGACCGAGGAGACGAGCACGACCCCCACGAGTGCGAGGTTGACCAGGACGGCCACCCCGAGGAGCGCGACGAGGAAACCGGTGGGCACGTGTCGAGGGTACCCCGCCCGACCCTCGGGCGCCAGACTCGACGACCTGCGAGCCGTCGGGGGCCGAGCGCAGCACGTGAAGTCTCGTCGCCTGCCGCCACCACCCGGTGTGAATCGCGTTGCCAGGCGGCACCAGCCGGTGGTACCGTCCCGGCCATGACCCAGGCCCGCAAGCCGCTCCCCGCGCGGGGCGGCGAGGGCGACGTCTCGCCCCTCGACAAGCGCATCATCGCGCACCTGCAACAGGACGGCCGCCGCCCGTTCACGCAGATCGCGTCCGACCTCGGCGTGAGCGAGGCGGCCGTGCGGGCGCGCACGAGCCGGCTCATCGAGCGCGGCGTGCTCCAGATCGTCGGCGTCACCGACCCGCTCAAGCTCGGCTACGACCAGATGGCGATGATCGGCGTCCGCTGCGAGGGGGACCGGCTGATCCAGGCCGCCGAGGAGATCGGGAAGCTGCCCGAGGTCATCTACGTCGTGGTCACCGCCGGCGCCTTCGACCTGCTCGTGGAGGCCGTCTGCGAGGACAGCGAGGATCTGCTGCGCTTCCTGACGGAGAAGCTCCGTCGCGTGTCGGGCGTGCAGTCCACCGAGACGTTCGTCTACCTGCGCATCGTCAAGCAGACGTACCAGTGGGGGAACCACTGACCCAGGACCTGACGGCCCTCTAGGGCGTGGCGGTGGGTGTGGCGCTGGGCGACGGGCTCGGTGCCACGGAAGGGGGCGGCGTGGCCGTCGGCAGCGGCACGGTGACGCGCGCGACGGATCGCTCGGCCAGCGGGCCGACCAGCTCGCCGAGCGCCTCGGCGAGCTTCTTCGCCGCCTCGACCTTCGTGGCGTCCGGCGGGGCCGGCACGTGGCCCTGCGTGCTCGGGCCCCAGAGGACCGCGATGTTCAGGCCGGCGAAGGTGAAGGCCGGCTGCCCGGCGCCGGGCGCGCCGCCGTCTCGGAACGGGACGCTCTTGGCGCGGGCGGTGGTCGTGGAGTACTCCAGGAGCGCCAACGGCCAGCCGGCGTACGACGCGTTGATGCGGCTGCGCGGCTCCGTCCCCTCGGCGGCGTTCGTGCCCACGAGCCCGAGGCCGGCCTCGTTCAGCCGGGTGTAGACCTCGCGGCCGGAGGCCGGCTCCGCCAGGTGCGTGTCCGGCTTCGGGGTCGCGGTAGCCGCGGCCGGCGTCGGTGTCGGCGTGGCTGAACTGCCGCCGCAGCCCGTGAGCAGGACGAGCGCCACCAGCGCAGCGGCCCCGAAGCGGCTGCGCTGGATCGGAGATACGGTTCCCCAGGGCATCGTGCGAGCGATGCTAGCAGGGGGCACGGTCCCTCCGCCCTTGCCGATGGTCTGGGCCGACGCTGCGCCGAACCGGTACGCCTCGTCCTGCGCGATGGCCGCGCATGGTCCGGTCTCGGCTATCCTCGCTCGATGGCGATCACGTCTTCCCAGGAGGCGGGAACCGCCGTGCGCCTGCCCGCGGGCGAGGACCGCTCCACGTTCGCCTACGTCGCGCTCCTGGCCCTCGGCGTCCTCGACGCGGCCGCGTACAGCGTCATCGCACCGGTCGCCCCGACGCTCGCGGCGCAGACGGGAACGGGCCCCGGCCTCATCGGGCTGCTGGTCGCGACGTTCCCGGCGGGCATCGTCATCGGCTTCGCCCTCGCCGGCAGCGCCATCCGCCGGCAGCGCTACTCGGCCCTTCTTCTGCTGTCGCTCGGCCTGCTCGCCGCCGGGTCGCTCGGCTTCGCCGCATCGTCGAGCCTGCCCGGCTACTCCATGGCCCGCTTCGTGATGGGCCTCGGATCGGGCGGGCTGTGGATGGGGGTGACGTTCAGCACGCTCCAGCGCTGGCCCGGCCAGGAGTACCTGTGCATGAGCCGGATCTTCGCGGCGTACTCGGTGGGCGGGCTCCTCGGCCCGGCCATCGGCGCCCTCGGCGGTGTCCGGGAGCCGTTCCTCGTGTACCTGGCCCTCGTAGGCCTCGCGGCGGTCCTCGTCGTGGCGATGCCGCCCTCGCGCCGCCACCCGGCATTCGGCTCCGACCGCAGCGCCCTCCGGTCGCCCGCCTTCCGGGTCGCCTCGGCCGGCATCCTGTTCGCCGTCCTTGCCCTGGGGATCGTGGAGGGCGTGCTGCCGCTGCACCTCGCGGCACGCCTCGATCAGGCCCAGATCGGCCTGCTCTATGCCGCGATGTCGCTCGTCGTCGCCGTCTCGGCCGCGCTGGCTTCGCGCTTCCCGCCCCGGGCCATGCTGCTCGGCGCGCATGGCCTCGTCGTCCTCGGCATCGGACTGGCAGCGGCCACGGGAGCCGTGCCGCTCTGGATCGTCGGCCTGGCGATCGGAGGGCTCGGCATCGGGATGGCGAACACCGGTTCCATCGGCGTGCTGCTGCAGGGCGTTCCGACCGAGCGTTCGATCACGGCGATCATCGCCTGGTCCCAGGTCGGGATCGTGGGCTACCTGCTCGGTCCGCTCGTCGGCGGCACGGTCGCCCAGGTCGCCGGCTTCGGCCTGCTGGGCGTCGTGCTGCTGGCCGCCGCGGTGCCCGTCCTCGCCCTCGGCGTCTCGCTGGGCCGAGGTCGATCCGCGGCGTAGCCTCGCCGCCGGCGAGGATGGTCGGGGCGGTGGGATTCGAACCCACAACCTCGTGCTCCCAAAGCACGTGCGCGACCGTTGCGCCACGCCCCGTCGCGGCACATCGTACCGCGCCGGTCGCGGTGTGAGCCGCTCCCCGACCCGCTGCTACACTGCCGCCGCCAGACGACAGCGGAGGAGTCCTTGCAGGCGCGAGCCTCGACCCCGGGCCGGGAGGGCCGCACGCGTGACGGCGCGGACGATCCCCGGCGCATCGTCGCCGCCGTCCTCTCGGCTATCTTCCCCGGACTCGGGCAGGCACTCAACCGCGACGGTCGGGGCTTCGCGGCCTTCGCCCTGCCGGTCGCCGCGCTGCTGCTCATCGGCCTCCTGATCGCGCTGGCCTACCAGACGCGGCTGGTGGCCTCGATCCTCAAGCCCGACGCCGTCCTCGCCCTCCTCTTCCTCGACGTCCTCTTGCTCGGCTGGCGGCTGATCGCCATCGCCCACGCGTTCCTGGCCGGCGGGCGAGCGCGGATCGGCGGCGTCGGCGCGGTCGGGCTCCTCCTCGTCGTGGGCCTGGCAGCGGCACCCCAGGCCTACGCGGGCTTCCTGGGCCTGCGGGTCTACGAGACAGCCCTGCGCATCTGCCCCACCTGCGCCGGTATGGCGGACGCGAGCGGCTCAGCGCCGGCACGACTCCTCTTTGCGGGCGATGACCCGGGGACCACGACCGGCCCCACGCCCGCCCCGGATGGCCGGATCAACGTCCTGCTCATGGGCGTCGACAACCGCACCAGCACCCAGGGAGGCCGCACCGACACGCTCATCGTCGTGTCCGTCGATCCGGTCGGCCGGACGGCGTCGATGCTGTCCATCCCGCGCGACCTGGTCGATGTCCCCCTCCCCGGCGGGGGGATCTACCGGGGCAAGATCAATGGCCTCCTCCTGCACGTCAACACGCATCCCGACGACCCCGATCTCGCCGGGGCCGGCCGCAGTGGCACACGTGCGCTCCAGGACGCCGTCGGGGAGCTGCTGGGCATCGACATCCACTACTTCGCCAAGGTCGACCTGTCCGGCTTCGTCAAGGTCATCGACGCGGTCGGTGGGGTCGACGTGGAGGTGAAGCGACCGCTCGACGACCCCAAGTACCGCGAGTTCGGGATCGACGGCTTCCACGTGGAGGCCGGGCTCCAGCACCTCGACGGCCAGCATGCCCTGGCCTACGCCCGCGTCCGCAGACCGGTCGGCGAGACCGACTTCACGCGCGCCGCGCGGCAACAGGAGGTGCTCGTCGCCCTCAAGAACGCCGCGCTCGAGGGCGGCGCGCTGGAGCTGCTGGGGAAGCTCCCCGGGCTGCTCGACGCGATCGGCGACGCCGTGCGCACCGACCTGCCCCCGAGCCGCTACAACGACCTGGCCTTCCTGGCCGAAGGCATCGACGGCACCGATGTCGTCAACGTCGTGATGAAGTTCCCGCTCGTCCACCCGTCCGAGGGTGGGGATCCGCGCGGCGCGGTCCAGATCCCCGACGGGGAGGCCATCCGGGCCATGGCGGCGCTGCTCTTCCCTGCACCGGGGACCCTGCCCACGCCCTGGCCGACGCCGAAGCCGACGGCAACGCCGAGCTCGAACCCCTAGGCGCCCGCCGAGGCCCGCACCGAGGCCGCGTCCGCGGCCACCTGCGTCGTGGCCGCCTCGATGAGCGTGGCCGGCGTCCGCCCGTCCTCGCCGCCGCGCTCGAGCGCCGCCGCGGGCAGGCCGAAGACCTGCTCCTCCAGCCGTCCGTAGGCGCCCACCATGAGTCCCACCAGCCGGTCCACCTCGCGCGGCGCCCAGCCGAGCATGACCAGCGTCTCGTCCACCTGGACGGTGTGCTCGCGGATGTGCGACGACCAGCGCCCGAGGCGGAAGCCGACGTCGACACGGATGCCCGACCAGCGCGCCGGGACCGCCAGGGCGTCGTCGTCCAGGCCGCCGAGGTGGGCCATGCCCGCGTCGAGCAGCCCGTCGAGGCGCTCGCGGATCTCGTCGGGCGTGCCCTCACCCTCGACCGCCTCGTCGGGCATGGCCTCGAAGAGCGCCTCCGGGACTGCGTCGGGAAAGGGGGCTGCGTCGTGCTGGAGCAGCCACCAGGCGGTGAACCGGCCGTATGCGCGCTGCGCGCTGACGATGTGGCCCAGCGTCTGTCTCACCGTCCACTCGCCACCGCCGGGGGAGGCGCCGAGGGTCGTCGCGTCGAGGGGGAGCACCTGGGCGTGAAGCTCCCAACGCGCCGCGGTAGCGGCGGCGACACGACGGGCGCCGGGGGCGCGACGCGTGTCCGCCTCGTCGAGGGCCCGGCGAACCGCAGCGCCGGCCGCCTCGAGGGTCTCGTAGGCACGGTAGAAGCCGTAACGGACGTCCGCTTCGGAATCGCGCCAGGGCCAGGCGCGCTCGAGGGCCGCGTCGGGCACGGCGAGGAGGTCGCGCGCCGCGGCGATGACGCGGGCACGGGCGGCGGGGACGGCGGGGTGCAGCGCGATGGGCGTGACGGGGACGTCGGGGAGGTAGGGCTCGTTCATGAGCGGAGCGTAGTCCGAGTCGCAGCGTGGTGTTGTTTGCTGCGCACCAAACGGCGCGTCGAGGGCGTCCGAGGGCCTGCCAGGGGGCGATCCGCCGGCACGGCCGGCGTGATCCACGCTCAGGACGCGGGTCGTCTTCACCCAGAACGGTCCCGGACGTGGCTGCGAGGCGTGGTTTGTTGTCGTGCAGACAACGCGCGTCCGTCGCGTGGTCGGGACCCAGCCCGCAGCCGACGACGGTCGGATCAGTACCCCAGCTCGCGCAGCGCCTGGCCCATGGCGCGCGCGGCGACGGCACGGTGCGAGACCGCGTTCTTCTCGACCGCCGTCATCTGGCCCACGGTGCGGCCGCCCGGCGGCTCGGAGGCGGGCTCGAAGATCGGGTCGTAGCCGAAGCCGCCGCTGCCGCGCGCCGCGGGCGCGATGCGCCCCACGAACGTGCCACGCCGCACCAGCGGTTCCGCCGTGGCCGAGGCCAGGAAGGCGAGCACGCACACGTAGCGGGCGGCCCGGCGCTGCGGTGGCAGGCCGGCCAGCTCGTCCAGCAGCTTCGCATTGTTCTGGGCATCGGTGGCCACCTCGCCGGCGTAGCGGCGCGTGCGCACGCCCGGGCCCCAGCGGAGCGCCTCGACCTCGAGGCCCGAGTCGTCGGCGAGCACCGGCAACCTCGTCCGCGCGGCCCAGAAGCGGACCTTGATGAGCGCATTCGCCTCGAACGTGGCGCCGTCCTCGACCGGATCGCCGGCCAGACCCAGCTCGTCCAGCGAGACGAGCGCCGTCCGCGAGAGCCCCAGCAGTTCGCGCAGCTCCCTCAGCTTGTGCGCAGAGCGCGTCGCGACGAGGATCCGCCGCTCCCCGGACGCGGTCACGCCGCGGCGCGGGCGATCGCCTCGCGTTGCAGGGCGAACAGCTTCTGCATGCCGTCGTCGGCCAGCGAGAGGAGCCGCTCCATGGCCGCCCGGTCGAACGGCTTGCCCTCGGCCGTGCCCTGCACCTCCACGTACGTCCCGGCGTCCGTGGCCACCACGTTGAAGTCCACGTCGGCGCGCGAGTCCTCGGCGTAGTCGAGGTCGAGCAGCGCCACGCCGTCCACGAGGCCGACGCTCACGGCGGCGATCTGGCCGGCAACCGCCGCGCCCAGCCCGCGCCGCTTCAGCGCCAGCACCAGCGCCACGTAGCCGCCGGTGATCGAGGCGGTGCGCGTCCCGCCATCGGCCTGGAGGACGTCGCAATCCACGGTCACGGTCCGCTCACCCAGCTTCGCGGCGTCCACCACGCCGCGCAGCGAGCGGCCCACCAGCCGCTGGATCTCGTGCGTGCGGCCGCCGAGGCGCCCCTTCACGGCCTCCCGCTGCGTGCGCTCGGAGGTGGCCCGGGGCAGCATCGAGTACTCGGCCGTGACCCAGCCGATGCCCTTCCCGCGCAGGTGGGGCGGGATGCGCTCCTCGAGCGTGGCCGCACAGAGCACGTGCGTGTCGCCGACGCGGATGAGGCAGGAGCCCTCGGCCCACTTCTGCACGTCCAGCTCGATGGTCGTGGGGCGGAGCTGGCCGGGCGTGCGCCCGTCACCGCGGAAGCGGCCGGAGCCGATGCTCATCAGGGAGTTCCCTCCTCACGCTTGGCGGCGACCCAGAGCTCGTCCAGCTCCTCGAAGGTCATCTCGTCGAGCCGCCGACCCGCGGCGAGCCGCTCGACCCGGGCGAAGCGCCCGGCGAACTTCGCGCTGGCGGCCCGCAGCGCCGCCTCCGCGTCGATGCCCAGCTTACGCCCCAGGTTGACGATCACGAGCAGCAGGTCGCCAAGCTCCTCACGACGTTCCTCGGCGGTCTCTGCGGAGAGCAGCTCGACCGCCTCCTCTTCGAGCTTGTCGATGACGCCCTCAACGTCCGGCCAGTCGTAGCCGAGCGAGGCGGCGCGCTCCTGGATCTCCTGGGCGTAGGCGAGCGCGGGCAGCGAGCGCGAAAGGCCCGCGAAGGCCTCGGGCATCAGCTCGTCGCGAGCGTGCCGGGGCGGCTCCCCGGCCGCGGCGGCCTGCGCCCGCTCGCCGGCCTTGATCGTCTCCCAGTTGCGGATCACCTCGCCGACCGAGGCCACCTCCAGCTCGCCGAAGACGTGCGGGTGGCGGCGCACGATCTTGGCCATGATCGAGCGGTACACGTCGCTCAGGTCGAAGACGCCGGCCTCGGCCGCGTACTCGGCGTGGAGGACCACCTGCAGGAGCAGATCGCCCAGCTCGTCGGCCAGCGCCGGGGTCGAGCCCGCCTCGAGTGCGTCGTAGACCTCGTAGGCCTCCTCGAGGAGGTGCCGCCGCAGGCTCTGGTGGGTCTGCTCGCGGTCCCACGGGCAGCCGTCCGGGGCGCGCAGCCGTGCCGCCAGCCAGGGCAGGCCGTGGGGGCTGGCCAGGTTCGCCTCGTCGCGCAGGGGCGGCACGTACCAGGCGCCCGACGCGAGTGGCGCGCCGTGAAGCCCGCCGACGATCGTATCCGGGGCGCCGAGCAGCCCGTGCACCGGGTGGTCGGCCGGGTAGAGGGCACCGAGGATGGCCGGGACCTCCGGCGGGCGCGCATGACGGCCGGGCAGGACCGGCGCATCGAAGGCGGACGCCGAGCCGGATGCGGGCGCCGCAACCGCGTCCCCGAGGATCAGCAGCGGCCAACCCGGATCGAACGGCAGGCGGACGAGAGCCGACGCCGCGGCCAACTGGAGGCCGTCGCCGGGGCGGACGCCGAGGCGACGCTCGAGTTCGTGGAGCGCCTCCTCGAGCACCTCCTAGAGGCCGGACCCGAGCGCGGCGTCGTCGCGCGTGATGACGGCCGCCCCCTTCTTCGGCGCGAACCAGAGGGTGAAAGCGTTGAGCTGGATCCTGTTGATCTGCTCCGGATCCAAGGGGCGCGTCTCGCGCCCGACGACCTTGTAGATGTGGAAGCCGTCGCCCAGCTCCAGGCCCTCGCCGATCTGGCCGGCCTGCAGCGTGAAGAGGGCCTCCTCGATCGTGGGGTCGGACGACTGCCCGGGGGCGATCCAGCCCAGGTCGCCACCCTTGGCGGCCTCGAGGCCGTCCGATTCCTCCTTCGCGATGGCCGCGAAGTCGGCGCCCGGCTCGTTGACCTTCACGAGGAGCTCTGCGGCGCGCTGCTTCGGCGCCGGGCGGAACCGGTCGAAGAGGATGACGTGCCAGCCGAATTGCGACTTCACCGGGCCGACGATGTCGCCCTTCCCGTGCGTGCCCTCGAAGATGGCGTCAGCGAACTCCTGGACCATCGCGCCGCGGGTGAACCAGCCGAGGTCCCCGCCGGTCGCGCCGCTGCCCGTGTCGTCGCTCTCGGCCTTGGCCAGCGTGGCGAACTCCGCCTCGCGCTCGGCCACGTCGGCGATGGCGCGCAGCTTGGCGGCCGCAGCGTCGGCCTGCTGCTGCGAGTCGGCCCAGGCCGGGTCGTCGGTGGGCAGGGCGGAGGCGCCGCCCGGGTCGTCCTGCGGCGAGTACAGGATGTGCGAGGCCCGGACCTCCTGGCCCCCCGCGTCGCCGGAGCCCTTGTCGATGAGGATCTCGTAGGCGTGGACCTGTTCGACCGGGCCCGCGGTCGCCAGCGCCACAAGCTTCTCGGTGATCTTCTCCTGCAGGACCTGGGCGGTGAGGTAGGTCTTGTAGGCCTCGAGCCCCGGGCCCTGCTCGACGGCCGCGCGGAAGGCGGCGTCCTCCTTGGCGGGCGTGATCTCGGTCACGCGCCCGATGCGGAACGTGCCGTCGGCGCCCTCGATCACCTCGGTCGTCCCGTCGAGCGGCAGCGCGAAGACCGCCTTCACCCAGGCCCGGTCGGTGGGGTTCGTGTCGGCCAGGGAGCCGAAGTCGCCGCCCTGCTCCTTGCTCGCGTCGTTGCTGTACTGCTTCGCCACTGCGGCGAAGTCCTTGCCGGCCTTCAGCTCGGCCAGGGCCTGCTCGGCCTTCGCCTTCCCGGCGTCACGCTGGGCCTGCGAGGGGAAGTCGGCGCCGGCGTCCACGTCGGGGCGCACGAAGATGGCCAGCGTCTGGCGCAGCTCGGGCTGGGAGGACTCCTTCTTCAGCGCGGCCTCGAGGTCGGCGTCGCTGGCCGAGACACCCTCGGCGGCGGCGTACTTCTCGATCACGAGCGCGTCGATCAGCCCCTCGAGCGCGCCCTGCGTGACCTGCTGCCTCTGCTGATCCAGGAGCTCCAGTTGCTGGGAGGCGATGTCCTGGCCGACCTGCCCGGCGGCGAGCGACTCGCGCACCCGCTTCTCGCCCTCGCCGATGCGGAACAGCTCGATCTTCGTCCGTTCCAGCCACTGGTCGCGCGTGATCGCGGTGCCGTCCACGTGCGCGACCGGCTTGAGGTGGTCGTTGTACCAGGAGACGACGACTGAGCCGGCCAGGATGCCCACGGCGATGACGAGGACGGCGATGAAGCCGATCGTGACGTAGAGCTTCTGACGCGCCTCGTTGTCGTGGCTGGAGCGGCGTGAGCGGCCCGCGGTCGGCCTGGCTCGAAGAGTCATGGTTGGTCAGGGTCCTGTGGCGATGGGAGGTCCGTGGGTGGCAACGGCGCTCGGCCGTCGTGGAGCGGTCGGTATCGTACCCTACGCCGCCACCCGACCGGCGCGCAGCCCCGGGCGACCCTCGTCAGCCACGATCGCTCGACCGTGCCAGAATCGCCGGCCTGTGAGCCGCCACGCCACGACCCCCGCCACCACGGCTGCGCGCGCGGGTCTCGCCAACGACCGCTTCCGCCCCGATCTCGAAGGGCTGCGCGCCGTGGCGATCCTCCTCGTCCTGCTGTACCACGCCCATGTGCCTGGTTTCGGTGGTGGCTTCGTCGGCGTCGATGTCTTCTTCGTCATCTCCGGGTTCCTGATCACGGGCATCCTCGTTCGCGACCTCGACGCCACGGGGACGATCTCGCTGGGCGCGTTCTATGCGCGCCGGGCTCGTCGGCTGCTGCCGGCCGCGGCCGTGGCACTGGTCGTGACGCTGCTCGCCTCGGCCCTCCTGCTCGCGCCGGTCGAGATCGCCGACGTCGCTCGCGACGGCCTGGCGGCCGGCCTGTACGTCTCCAACATCGGGTTCGCGCTGCAGGCCACCGACTACCTGCAGGCCGGCCAGGCACCCTCGCCGCTCCTGCACTTCTGGTCGCTCTCGGTCGAGGAGCAGTTCTACCTCCTGTGGCCCGCGCTGCTGCTCCTGGCCGCTCGATCGGTGGGGCGCTCGCATCGGGTCCTGGCGACGATCATGGCATCGGTCACGGTCGCCTCCCTGGTGGCATCGGTGGTCCTGACCCAGGTCGCGGCGCCCTGGGCGTTCTTCGCACCCGTGACGCGGGCATGGGAGCTGGGGCTCGGCGCGCTGGTGGCCGTCATGGCGGCGGGTACGCTGCGGCTGGGCCGGCGGACCGCGGTCGCGGCGGGTCTCCTGGGGCTGGCGGGCATCGCCGGGGCGGGGATCGGCCTCAACAACGACACCCCCTTCCCGGGCGTGGCCGCGACCGTGCCCGTGCTCGGGTCCGCGCTGGTCATCGCCGCGGGGCTGGGCCGGCAGGCCGGGCCCGTGTCGCGCCTGCTGACGGTCGCTCCGATGCGCTGGCTGGGGCGGATCTCATACTCGCTCTACCTCTGGCACTGGCCCCTCATCGTCCTGCCCGCGGCCGCGCTCGGGGCATCCCTGCCGACATACGGCCGCGTCGTGCTGGCGGTCGTGGCCATCCCCATCGCGGCCGCGAGCCAGCGCTGGATTGAGGAACCGTTCCGTCACGGCCGATGGATCGGCCAGGCTCCGCGGCGGACGTTCGCGGCGGCCGCCGGGCTGATGCTGGCGGTGGGGGTCGTGGCCGTGTCGCTGGGGGCCCTGTCCTCGCCGGCGAGCGGCGACGGCCGGGCGGCGGCCTCGTCCTCCATCTCTGACGCCGAACTGGACCGGGCGTATGCCGACGGGCTCGACGTGGCCATCCCGGGAGGGACCTCGACGCCGTCGCCGTCACTCGCAGCCTCCGATCCGCCGAGGACCGCGCCGGGCCGCGTGCCCGCCGACCTCGTCCCGGAGCTGGCCCTCGCCCGCGACGACCTGCCGCGGATCTACGGGGACGGCTGCCATCTCTCCGTGCCGGAGACGGCGTCCCCCGCCTGCGTGTTCGGCTCCGTGGCCTCCGAGCAGGTGATCGTCCTGTTCGGCGATTCGCATGCGGCGCAGTGGTTCCCCGCCCTCGAGCGGCTCGCCTCGAGCCACGGCTGGCGGCTCGTCTCCTTGACCAAGTCATCCTGCCCGGTCGCGGATGTGACGATCTGGAGCACCAGCCTCAAGCGCGAGTACTCGGAGTGCGACGAGTGGCGCCGCGCTGCCCTGGAGCGGATCGCACGCGAGCATCCCTGGCTCGTCGTCATCTCGGACAGCAGGGAATACACGCTCTGGTCGGAGGGTGCGCTGGTCCCGGCCGCTGAGGGAGGGGCGCTCTGGAACGGCGGTCTGGGACGCACGCTCGCGAACCTGGCTGCGGTCGCCGGCCGCGTCGTCCTGATCGGGGATACGCCCCGCTCGCAGGTCGATCCCCCGGTCTGTCTGTCGCGTCATCCGGATGACGTGCTCGCCTGCGCCAGCCCCCAGCGCCTGGCGCTGGACACCGCGCGCCTTGCGGAGGAGCGGGCCGTCGCCGCGACGGCGCACGCCGGGTTCGTCGATCCCACGGCGTGGGTCTGCCCATCGGAACCGTGCCCGGTCATCGTCGGCCGTCTGCTCGTCTACCGCGACGAGCAACATCTGACCGCCACGTTCGCCCGCGCCCTGGCGAACCGGCTCCTCGACGAGCTTCGCTAGCCTCGGCCGAGGGGACCCGCCAGCGCTCTCTCCCGCCCGGTCAGCGCGTGTCCCCGTCCGGTGCCAGCCGCTCGATGATCGCGCACAGGCGGTCGGCCTCGCGCTCCCACGACAGTTCTCCGATGCGCCCGGTCATCACGGCCACCGACGCCTCCCGGGCGGCCGCGTCGTCCACGAGCGAGAGGATGGCCGAGGCGAGTCCATCCGGGTCGCCCGGTTCATAGGTCCGCACGGCACCAGCGGGGAAGGTGCGCTCGACGAGCGGCAGGCGCGACGCGACGACGGGCTTGCCCATCGCGCCGTACTCGAGCACCTTCGTCGACAGCGAGAGGTCCGTGAACGGGTCCCGTCGGGTGGGCGCCAGTCCGATGTCGGCCACCGCGATGGCCGCGGGGACGTCCTCGAGGGGGATCCGGCCGTGGAACCCGACCTGGTCCGCCAGCCCCAGCCGGGTGGCGCGGGCCCGCAGCTGCTCGGTGGCGTCGCCGCGACCGTACAGCTCGAGCCGGACCGGCAGAGCCGGCCGAGTCGCCCGCAGCCGGGCCAGGCCGTCGAGCACCACGTCGAGCTCGTAGGTCGGCGTCAGGGCGCCGGCATAGACCAGCCGCAACGTACCGTCGGCCAGGAACGCCCGGTGCGGATAGAGGGCCGGATCGAAGCGCCGCAGCGACGGGCAGTTGAGGATGACGGCGACCTTGGCGGCCGGGACGCCCAGGGCCACGAGCCGCGCCGCCAGCGCTTCGTTCACGGTGATCACGGCGTCCGCGGATGCGATCGAGAGTCGCTCCGCGACGAGCAGGAGCCGGTGCGCGAGCGGGCTGGACGCGCGCGGAAACCGCATGCGGAAGAACTCCGGCATCGCCTCGTGGAGATCGAGCAGGACGGGCACCCCGGCGAGCTTCAGCGGCAGGGCGGCGAAGACCAGGAAGTCGGGCAGGGTGTGCACCTGGACCGCCGCGTACCGCCGGCGCCGGTGCTCCCGTGTCGCTGCCCACGCGGCACGGAAGAGGAAGGCGAGGTACTCGCCGAGGTAGGTGCGCAGCCCGGCCCCCTGGTGCCGCTGCACGTCGAGCCGATGCACGCGCACTCCGTCGACCATCCCCTGCGGAGCATCGTGCGGCCTGCGCAGGGCGAAGACGTCGACGGGGCGGCCGCGCTCGACGAGCGAGGCGGCCTCCCGGCGGACGCGCGAGTCCTCGTCGAAGAAGGCGTGGACGAGCATGCACACCGGACGGCGCGATGCGCTGGGGGAGCTGGCGGTCACGGCGCGACATGGTAGTCCCTTCGGCGCGTCAGACCACCCATCGATGCTACGCTCCAGCGGCTCATGGACATGCCCCAGGAAGCTCCCGCCGCGTTCCGCACGTCGGCGTTCCGCACGTCGGCGGCCCGGCCGGGGCCGCTCGGCCTCGTCGCCGAAGCGCTCCATGAGGTCCGCTCGCGGCACCGCCTCATCCGCTACCTGGCCCAGGCGGACCTCAAGAAGAAGGGCACCGACACCCTCTTCGGCAACGTGTGGTGGATCCTCGACCCCCTGCTCCAGATGGCCGTCTACGTCATCCTCGTGACGCTCATCTTCCAGCGCTCGGTGCCCGACTACCCGCTCTTCGTCTTCGCCGCGATCCTGCCCTGGAAGTGGTTCACGACGGCCATCGGCGACGCCATCGCGTCGGTCAGCGGCCAGGACCGGCTCATCAAGCAGATCAAGTTCCCGAAGATCGTGCTGCCGTCCGCGGTGATGCTCGCCGGGATCGCCCAGTTCGCCTTCGGCCTGATCCCCCTGGCCGCGATGCTCGTGCTGATGTACCCGGCGCGGATCAGCCCGATGCTCGTCTTCATCCCGGTCGTGGCCGCGGTCCAGTTCGTCTTCACGGTGGGCCTGGGGCTGCTGCTGGCCGCCGTCAACGTCTTCTTCCGTGACGTCGGCATCCTGGCTCGACACGTTCTCCGGCTCTGGTTCTACCTGTCGCCGGCACTCTACGGGGCCGCGGTCGTGGCCGAGGTCGGGGACTCGCAGCCCATCATCGCGACGCTGATGAGGCTGAACCCGTTCTACACCATCCTCGAGTCGTACCGGCAGGCGATCTACGACGGCGCCGTGCCCGACCTGGCCGCGCTCGCGGTCGTCCTCATCGGCAGCGTCGGGCTGCTCCTGGTCGGCGTCGTCTTCTTCAAGCGGCTCGAGCCGGCCTTCGCGAAGGTGCTGTGATGGCATCCGGCAACGGCGGCTCGGCCGAGTACGCCATCGACGTCCAGGGGCTCGGCGTTCGCTACAACCTGCGCCTGACGCGCAAGACGACGCTGCGGCAGTCGCTGGCCACCATCGTCCGGCGCGGCGAGGGCGAGCGCACCTTCTGGGCCCTCCAGGACGTCACCTTCCGACTCGTGCAGGGCGAATCGCTCGCGGTCATCGGGCCCAACGGTGCCGGCAAGAGCACGCTGCTGCAGGCGCTCGCCGGCATCATCCTGCCCTCGGCCGGAGGCCTCGAGGTCCGCGGGAAGGTATCGGGCCTCCTGCAGCTCGGGGCCGGCTTCGATCAGGAGCTGACCGGCCGCGAGAACATCATGCTGGCCGGCGCGTTCCTGGGCATCGATCACCGGGACATGGAGCGGCTGGCCCCAGGCGTCATCGATTTCGCCGACATCGGGCAGTTCATCGATGCCCCCCTCAAGACCTACTCATCGGGCATGCGCGCGCGGCTCGGCTTCGCCATCGCCACCTCCGTCGACCCGGACATCCTGCTCATCGACGAGGTCCTGGCCACCGGCGACCAGGTCTTCCGCGTGAAGAGCAAGGCCCGGGTGCTGGAGCTGGCACGGGCGGCCAAGGCCATCGTCCTCGTGACGCACGACATGACCTGGGTGACCGAGTTCTGCAATCGCGCCATGCTCATCGAGGCGGGCCATGTCGTGGCCGAGGGTGAGCCGGAGGAGATCGTGCGCATCCACCAGGAGCACTCGGAGGCGTCGCGCCTGCGGAAGGCGGCCGAGGCCGCCGCGCTCCTCGGCACGGACGCGGCCGCCGCGGCCGCACTCGGCGCCCGGCCGCCCGGCGCAGGCGCGCTCTAGCCCGATCCTCCCGGAGCGGGTGCCCCGAGCGTGGCATACAGCGTGAGCAATCGCTCCGCCTGAGGCTGCCAGCCGTACGGCCCGCGGGCCGCATCCAGGCAGGCGTCGCGGTATCGAGCCCGGACCTCGGGCGGCGCGTCGAGGATGGCCCGGATGGCGCGGGCGATGTCGGCGGCGTCGTTCGGGTCGCAGAGGACGCCGCAGCCGGTCTCGCGGATGATCGGCGCCATGCCCGGTAGGTCGCTGGCCACGACGGGCGTGCCGGCGCCCATCGCGTCGAACAGCTTCGTGGGCGTGTTGAGCCGGTGGTTGAGCGTGGCGGCCTGGACAGGCATCGCCGACACGTCGGCCGACGCCGTCCAGGCGGGGATCTCTTCCGGCGCGACGCCGGGCAGGAAGTGGATGCGGCCAGCGTGGGGCAGCGCCGCCGCACGAGCGCGGAACGTCTCGTAGCGGGCGCCGAAGCCCACGACGACCAGCACGGCTCGTTCGACGAGCCCGATCGCGTCGCACAGCTCCTCGATGCCGCGATGCGCGACGACCTGGCCGAGGTAGAGCACGACCCGCTCGTCCGGGCCCAGGCCGAGGCGCTCGTGGAAGCGGCGCGGCGGGGGGTCCGGACGCTGCCAGGCGGGCTGCGTGTTCATCACGATCGTCGCCGCTCGACCGAACGTCTCCTCCAGCACGTCGGCGTAGGGGCGGCTGACCGTGAGGAGCGCGTCGGCGGCCCGGACCCAGGCGCGCTCCCGGCGCCGCAGCAACCAGCGCCAGGGACCGGGCAGGCGGGCGAAGCGCCCGCTCTCGACGTGCACATCCCGACTGTCGTAGACGACCCGCCCCCCACGTCGCCGTCGGAGGGCGAGGGCGAGAGGCAGCGTCACCAGGCCCTCCGCCTGCCAGATGTCGGCATGCGACACGTTGCGCCCGATGGCCTCGGCCCAGCGTCGCGCGAGCAGGACGAAGCGGATGCCCTGGAGCGTGCGCCCGACGACCTCGCGCACGACCTGCGTCGGGCCGAGCACCGCGGGCACCGCGTCGGCCGGCAGCGGCGGAGCCAGGATCCACCTGGGGGGCGGCGGCTGGGCGACGCGAAGGATGGTGAAGCCGTCCCGCTCCTCTCGCTGCGGGAGGGCGTCGCGATGCCGGGCCACGACCGTGACCCGGTATCCGGCCGCCGCCAGCGTCGAGGCCAGCTTCCACGACCGCGAGTCGGTGAGGAACGGGTTGTTGAGCAGCAGGACGACGCTCGGGGCCGGCTCGACTGCCCCGCTGGGCCGGATCACGACGCGGTCTCCGCCAGGCGCCCGTAGAGGGCCACGAGGCCCGTCTGCTGGATCTCCCACGCATAGCGTTCGAGCGCCGCCCGGCGCACCCTGGCGCGAAGCGCCGCGCGGGCCTCGGGCGGCGGATCGAGCAGCGCGGCGATGGCCGTGGCGATGGCCGACGGGGCGACCTCGCAGCAGCGCCCGAGCCCCTCGGCCGTCACGAGACGGCAGTGCTCGGTTTCCTGGGCGACGATCACGGGCACCCCCGCCATCATGCTCTCGAAGAGCTTGTTGGCCAGGTTGAGCCGCTGGTTGAGCGTGCGCGGCGGCTGGCCCACGAACGAGACGTCGGCCGAGGCGGTCCACTCCAGGAGCTCGCCGGGCGGGACGGCATCGAGGACGAAGAGCCGACCGGGACGTCGAGCCGCCTCCTCGCGCAGGGGATCCCGAAGTCGCCCGTACCCGAGCAGGACCGCAGCCACCGGCCGGTCGCGCAGGCCCGGCTCGTCGAGCGCGGCGACGAGCTCCTCGATGCCGCGGTCGACCGAGAAGCCGCCCTGGTAGATGACGAGCGGGCGCCCGTCGGCGGCGCCCAGCGCGGCCCGCAGGCGATCCGAACGCGGCGGCTCGGGGTCCTCCGGGCGCCAGCGGGGCGGGCAATTCAGCATGACGACCGGCTCGGGGACCGCGAAACGCCGCGCGACCTCGCGCGCCACGGCGTCGCTGACCGCCGTCAGGCCCGCCGCCGCGCGCATCCAGGCCGCCTCGCGACGTCGCACGAGCGCCCGGAAGCCGCCCGGCATGCGGGCCAGGCGGGCCGCCTCGGTGTGGATGTCGGCGACGTCGTACACGAAGCGGGCGCGCGTGAGGCGCGCCGCGGCGTGGACGACGGGCAGGGCGATGAGCGCCTTGGCGTGGAAGACGTCCGCGTCGGGAGCCGCGCCGACGACGGCGTCCGCCCATGGCCCGACCCGGCGCGCGTGGGCGGCGATCTCCACCACCCGGCGCAGCGGGGCCCGCAACCGGTCGAGCCCGCGCGGCCGGCCCGGCGGCAGCTGTGTCGCCTCGCGATCAAAGCCGAGGATGCGCGCCAGCAGCCGCCGCGCACGTTGCGGGAGGGGCCGGAAGGCGCTCGTCACGCGACGGTCGAGCGGCAGGCGCATGAGCGCGGCCCCGCTCGGCAGCTGCTCGCGCTCGGGAAGTCCGGGGCCGGCGAGACCGAGGATCGTCACGCTGTGGCCGGCGCCGACGAGCGCCGCGGCCGTGCGCAGGAGACGCGAGTCGTACTCGAAGGTGTTGGCGGCCACGATGGCCACGCGCAGGCGCACCGTCATGATCGGGGCACTCGGCGATCCACCAGCGCGAGGTACTCGGGCATGCGGATGTCCCAGGCGTATCGCTCGGCCGCGAGCGTGCGCGCGCGGGCCCGTCGCGCGGCACGCTCCGCCGGCGGGGCATCGAGCAGCGTCCGCAACGCGGCCGCGATGGCGACCGGGTCGTCCGGCGCGACGGCGATCCCCAGCCCCTCGGGCGCCAGCACCGCCTCGACCCCGGCCAGCCCGGCGCCGTAGACGACGGGTGCACCGCCGGCCAGGCTCTCCCAGAGCTTGTTCGGGGTGGAGAGGCGGAGATTCAAGGTGCTGTCGGGGCTCGTGAAGACGGTCGCGTCGGCGCCCGCCGCCCAGCGGGCGACCTCGGTCGGCGGGACCGCCGGCAGCGTGACGTGCCGACCCGGTCGTTCGGCGTCGCGCGCCCGCAACTCCCCTTCGAGCGGGCCGTAGCCGATGGCCACGAAGGCGGCGTCGGCCACGCGCATCACGGCGTCGCCGGCCTCCAGGATCCCGCGACCCGGCACGAAACGGCCCAGGAACGCCACCACGCGCGTCGTCGCCGGGAGCCCGGCCGCCCGGCGGACCAGGTCCGTGTCGCCCTGCGGCAACTCGGCCCGCGCGGGCGCGTTGAAGATGACGAGTGGCCGCTCGGCCAACCGCCAGCGCATCACGGCGTCGTCGGCCAGGGCATCGTTGACCGTCGTGAGCAGGTCGGCGGCGTGCACGAGCCCCGCTTCGCGACGGCGGTACAGCGACCGCCGCCAGCCGGGCAGGGTCGGATAGCGATTGGCCTCCAGGAAGATGTCGATCAGGTCGTAGACCACGGCCCCTCTCCGGCCGCTCCTGCGCGCGGCCGAGGCGAGCTGATGCGCGGCGACCGCCGCACCGAGACCGCAGGCGTGGTAGAGGTCCGCGGGCGGCAGGTCGTGCAGTCCGTCGGCCCACGCTCGCGCCGCCAGCGGCCAGGCCGCGACCTGCGCCACCGCTGACGGGGTCGGCAGATGCAGCCGGCGCAGGCCACGCCCCAGGCGGCCGCGCCGATCGTGCATGAAGCTAATGAGCCGGCCCCGTGGGGCTGCACGGATCAGCTCGATGCCGTCCACGATCTCGCGCTCCGGCAGGCCGTCGCCCGCAAGCCCGGCGATCGTCACCTGCCACCCGGCGTCGCGGAGAGTCCGCGCGAAGCGTTCGGTGCGCGAGTAGCCGACGAGCGTCTTGTGGGAGAGGACGATCGCGCGCCGCGGGCCCCCTGCTGGGATGGGCCCGCTCATGCCCCAGCCTCCGGCGTGCCGACGAGGACCGCGTACGTCGCGAGGAGATGACCCGCCTCCGTCTCCCAGTTGTAGCGATCCAGGGCTGCGGCGCGGCACCGGCGCCGGAGAGCCGCCCGATCCGCCGGGTCGGCCCCCAGGATCCCGGCCGTGGCGCGGGCGATGGCCCCGGGATCGGCCGGGTCGCACACCACGCCCGCGCCGGTGTCCCCGATGATGCGCGCCATCTCCGGGAAGTCGGAGGCCACGATGGGGACACCGGCGGCGAGGCTCTCGAAGACCTTGTTGGGCGACGAAAGCCAGTGGTTGAGCGTGCTGTGCTGGATGGGCGAGATGGTCACGTCGGCCGAGGCCGTCCACTCGAGCAGGACGTCGGGCGGCACCGCGTCCACCACGAAGAGCCGTCCCGCGAGATCCGGCCGCGCCGCCTGGGCGGAGATCCAGTCCCGCTGGGGGCCGTAGCCCAGAAAGACGCCCACGGCGTCGCGCAGCTCGGGCTCGAGCAGCGCGGCCACGATCTGCTCGATGCCGCGATGCGGCCGGAAGCCACCCTGGTAGATGACGATCGGCGTTCCCGGCGCGATGGGCAGGCGGGCGGTCTGCCGGAAGTGATCGAACGTCGGCGGCTCCGGGTCGTCGGAACGCCAGCGCTCGGGACAGTTCATGACCGCGACCGGCTGCTCGATCCGATACCGGCGGGCCATCTCGTCGGCGATCGAGCGGTTGACCGTCACCACGGCGTCGGCGCGGCGCATGAACCAACGGTCGATGGCGGTCAGGACCCTGCGCGTGAACCGAGGAGCGACCGCGGCTCGACCGGACTCCGGATACAGCTCGTGGGAGTCGTAGACGAGGCGCGCTCGATGGCGGTGGGCGAACCACCAGGCCGGGCCGACGCCGGTCAGATCGTGCCCGTGGTAGACATCCGCCGCGGGAACGTGGCGCCCCGCCTTGAAGGTCCAGGTCAGGACCTGGAAGGTCATGCCCAGCCAGTACGAGAGGTGCGCGACGACGTAGAAGACCAACTGCCAGGTCCGTACGAAGGCCAACCGCCAGGTCCGTGCGCCGAGGTAGGCCGGAAGCTCCCGGATCCCCAACGCGCGCCAGCGCTCGAGTCGGGGGCGCTGCCGCGCGAGGAAACCGGCGCCCGATCGCCGCGCGACCGCGTCGCCCTCGCCGGCCGCCTGCCCGAGCGAGGCCCTCGTGGCGACCCGCACGACACGCACCGGGCCGCGCATCTCCTGGTCGGGGAGCCCCTCGCCGCGACGGGCGATGATGGTGACCTCGGCGCCGGCCGCGGCGAGGCTGGCCGCCTCGCGCAGCACCCGCGAGTCCCTCGTGCAGTCGTTCAGCACGAACATGCAGACGCGGCGCCCCACGAGGATCCCCGGTGTGGCGCTCACGAGCCGAGCCAGTCCTCGATGGCCGCGGCGATCGCCGCGCCCGCGCCCGCCGGCGGGACGGTGGCCGTGGCCGACCGGGCGACGGCGCCGGCGAGAGCGCGCTTCGGGGGTGCCAGGCGTGCCATCGCCGCCAGCGCCCGGTCGAGGTCCCGACCCACGAGCGCGGCCCGGCCGCCGGCCGCCTCGAGCGTCCCGCCCCACTCGGTCGTCTCGCGCAGCACCAGGCAGGGCGTGCCGAGCCAGGCCGCCTCGCGCTGCACGCCACCCGAGTCGGTCACCACGGCCGCGGCGTGGAGCTCCAGCGCCAGCGTCGCGCGGTAGCCCTGCGGGGGCACGACATGGACGCGCCGTGGGAGCACCGAACCGTGCTCGTCGAGCGCCTGACGAGTGCCGGGGTGGAGCGCCAGCACGACCGGCTGGCCGAGCTCGCCGAGGATGCGCGTCCAGGCGTGGATCGCGGCCGGCTCGCGATTCTCGGCCCGGTGGACGGTGGCGAAGACGTACTGGCCGGTGCGCAGGCCGAGGGCACGGACCTCCTCCGACGCACCGGCGCGGATGGCGGCCTCCTCGCGCACCGCGGGCACGGTCGCGGCACAGATGTCCTGCATGAGGTCGCCCACGACGAGCACGCGGGCGCTCGAGCGCCCGGCGCCGATCCTCTCGGCCGCCAGGTTCCCCGCGGCCTCGACGTTGGGCGCCAGCAGCAGCCCGGACAGGTGATCCACGACGACCCGGTTGACCTCCTCTGGCATGCCCCGGTCGAAGCTTCGCAGCCCGGCCTCGACGTGGGCCAGCGGCAGATCCAGCTTCGCGGCGACCAGGGCCCCGGCGAGCGTGGAGTTCGTGTCGCCGAAGACGACGACCGCGTCGGGCGTCTGGCCGATGAGGATCGGCTCGAGGCGATCGAGCATCGCCGCCACCTGCCGCGCGTGCGTGCCGCTTCCGACGCCGAGCTGGTGGGCGGGTGCGGGCAGGCCCAGCTCGCCGAAGAACGCGCCGGCCATGCCGTCGTCGTAGTGCTGGCCGGTATCGATGAGGACCGGCCGGTGGCGAGCGCGCAGGTCCGGCCAGGCGGCGGCGGCCTTGATGAGCTGCGGCCGGGTGCCGACGACGCAGGTCAGCCGGCGGCCCCCGACGGTCACTGCCCCGCGCCGCGACCCGCCGTCGCGAGGCGGCGACCCGCCCGCGCCCCGTCGCCGCGACCGACGCCGATGTAGCGCACGCCCTCCGGTCGCACCACGTCGCGCAGCGTGTTGCGACCGTCGTAGACGACGCGCAACCCCGGGAACGCCGCGTGGTCGAGCCGGCGGAATTCGGCCGCGCCCGTCTGCACGACGATCGCCTGCGCCGGCGAGGCCTCCCCCCAGTGCCAGACTCGGACGCCGAGCCGCTCCACCTCCTCGGCGCTCATGAGGGGGTCGTAGGCCCAGACCTCGGCGCCGTGGAAGCGGAGGCGCTCGATGAGCGGGATGGCACGCGAGTAGGCCAGCTCCTTGACGTTCTCGCGGTAGGTCAGGCCGAGCACGAGCACCGGCACGCCCTCGAGCGAGCCGAGCTCCCGCTGCAGCTCCTGGACGGCGTGGCCCACCTGGCCGTCGTTGACGCGGCGGGCAAGCTCGGGGATCTGCAGCTCCGGTGCGCGGCTGATGAGGAAATGCGGGTAGACGGGGATGCAGTGGCCGCCGACGCCGATGCCCGGCTGATGGATGTGCGAGAAGGGCTGGCTGTTCGCGCCGCTGATCACCTCGGCGATGTCCACGCCCATCCGCTCGGCGTAGCGGGCGAACTCGTTGGCCAGCGCGATGTTGACATCCCGGTAGGTCGTCTCGGCCAGCTTGGCGAACTCCGCCGCCTCGGCGGAGGAGAGGCGCCAGACCTCTGCCCGCAGGACGCTCCGGTAGAAGGCCTCGGCGCGGGCAGCGCTCGCCTCGTCCACGCCGCCCACGAGCTTGGGATAGGTGGCCAGGTCGCGGAAGACACGCCCGGTGTAGACGCGCTCCGGGCTGAACGCCAGGAGGAACCCCGCCTCGGGGTCGCCGAGGGGGAGACCGCTCACCCGCTCCAGCAGCGGCCCGAAGCGCCGCCGCGTGTCGCCCACCGGCAGCGTCGTCTCGTAGATGACCAGGCTGCCGGGGCGGAGACCCGGGCCCACCGACTCCGAGGCGGGGTCGATCATGCGGTAGTCGGGCTCCTGCTCGTCGGAGAGCATGAGCGGCACGATCATCACGACCACGTCCGCTCGGCGGGCGGCCTCCGCGTGGGCGAGCGTCGCCTCGAAGCGGCCGGCGGCATGGGCTGCGACGATCCGCTCGCGCAGGCCGGGCTCCTCATCGAAGTGGACTCGGCCGGCGTTCAGCCCCTCCACCACGGCCGGCACGACGTCCACGCCGATGACGTGCCAGCCGGCGTCGGCGTACTGCGCCGCGAGCGGCAGGCCGATCTTGCCCATGCCCACCACGGCCACCGTGCCTGTTCGGTCGGGCTCGCCGCGCCAGGGCCTCGCGAGGGGCCGCTCGGGCGGATCCCACGCGGTCGGATCGGACATCAGGGGACCTCCAGGGCTTCGATGGTGATCGGTCGGTGCTCCTCGGCCGAGCGCAGGAGCGTGTTGGCGAGGGCCACGGCCCACAGCCCCTCCTCGCCGCTGATGGCGGCCGGCCCGCCGGAGCGCACCGCCACGAAGAAGGCGTCGAGCTCGCGGCGGAGCGGCTCGGCCGGCGTGACGGGAAGCGTGACGGTCTCGCCGGCGAAGGTCGGCGCGTAGCCGTCGAGGTAGGTCGGGGCCAGGTCGCGCGAGCCGCGTGTGAAGGTCAGCGACTGCGAGAGGTAATCCACCTGGAACATGCCCTCTTCGCCGAGGACGACGATGCGCCGCTGCTTCTCCGGTGTCAGCCAGTTCACGTCGAGCTGGCCGAGTGCGCCCCCGGGGAAGGCGAGGAGCGCGTAGATGAGGTCCTCGTGGGCCGTATGCACGTGGCGTGTCGACTCGGCGTAGGCGCGGATGGGCCGCTCCCCGACGAGGTGGCAGATGATGTCCACGTCGTGCGTGGCGAGGTCGACGGCCACGCCCACGTCACGGATGCGCTCCGGCAGCGGGCCGCCGCGGATCGTGCGCACGCTGAAGATGCGACTCAGTGCGCCGCCGCGGAGTCGACGGTCGAGCTCCAGGACGGCCGGGTTGAAGCGCTCGATGTGGCCGACCTGCAGCACGACGCCCCGGGCCGCGGCGGCCGCCACCAGCTCGCGCCCCTCCTCGACCGTGCGCGCCAGCGGCTTCTCCACGAGCACCGCCACGCCCCGGGCGATGGCCGCCAGGGCCACCGGGTGGTGGAGCGTGGTGGGTGCGGCCACGATCACGGCGTCCAGCCGCTCCTCGGCGAGCATGGTCGACGGGTCGTCGAAGGCGTGCACCCCCGGCGCCAGCGCCAGCGCCGCCTCGCGCGCGGCGAGCACGGGGTCGGCCAGGGCGACGAGCGTCACGTCGTCGCGCTCAGCAAGGTTACGCAGGTGGTTGCGACCCATCGTGCCCAGGCCCGCGAGGCCGACCCGGAGTCGCACCCCTGCGGTCCCCGAGCGGTCCGAGGCGGACGTCATGTGCTGGCCACCGCCGACTCGACCGGCGCAGCCACCTCGCGCACGGCGCGGATGACCGTTTCGAGCTCCTCCTCGGTCAGGTTCGGCCGCACCGGGATGGAGAGCACCTCGTCGGAGAGCTGATCCGTGATCGGCAGATGGAGGTCGCGGGCGCCGGGCAGGTAAGCCTGAAGGTAGTCCTGCCTGTGGATGGGCACCGGGTAGTAGATGAGCGTGCCCACGCCGCGTTCGGCGAGCCCGTCGATGACGCGCTGCCGCTCCCCGGGGAAGCGCATCGTGAACTGGTGCCAGACGTGCTCGCGACCCTCGGGCACGCGCGGCGTCAGGTACCCGCGCAGGCCGTCGCCGAGGCGCGCGGCGTTGCGGCGACGCTGGGCCGTGCGCTCGTCGAGCCGGGACAGCTGCGCCAGGCCGAGCGCGGCCGCGAGGTCGGTCGGCTTGTAGTTCGTGCCCAGCGCGTCGTGGTGGTAGCGGACCCGCATGCCGTGGTTGCGGAAGAGTCGCAGCCGCTCGGCCAGCGCGTCGTCGTCGGTCGTGGCGAAGCCGCCCTCGCCGGTCATCAGGTTCTTCGTGGCGTAGAGGCTGAACATGGCCGGCCCGAAGCGCCCTGCCTTCATCCCGTGGTACGTCGCCCCGTGCGCCTGCGCGGCATCCTCGATGATGAGCAGCCCATGCCGCTCGGCGATCTCCACGAGCGGGCCCATGTCGGCCATCAGCCCGTAGAGGTGCACCGGCATGATGGCCTTGGTGCGCGGCGTGATGGCCGCCTCGACCAGCTCGGGGTCGATGCAGAAGTCCTCGGCACGGATGTCCACGAAGACGGGCGTCGCCCCGGCGCGGAGGATGACGCTGACCGTGGCGTTGAAGCTGAAGGCGACCGTGATGACCTCGTCACCCGGCCCGATGCCCAGCGCGTGGAGGATGGCCTCCTGGGCCAGCGTGCCGTTGGCCATGAGGCACGCGTGGCGCACCCCGCAGTAGGCCGCCCAGGCCTCCTCGAACTCCTGCGTCTTGCGGCCCATGGCCAGCATGCCCGAACGGAGGACCTCGAGGACCGCGGCCTCCTCGGCCGGCCCGATGTCGGGCTTCGAGATGGGGATCACGCGGGGACCTCCGACGCGGCGATGGCGATGCAGGCGTCACCGGAGACGGCATAGCGGCTGGCATCGTCGGGACATGTGGCCTCGCCCGCGTGCTCGCCCCGGACGGGCCTGTCCGCCGCGTCCACCAGCCGTTGGCCGCAGGCGCAGACCCAGCCGATGCGGCGGGCCGGATTGCCGGCCACCAGGGCATGGTCGGGCACGTCGCGGATGACCACCGCGCCCGCACCGACGGTGGCGAAGCGGCCCACGAGCGTCCCCGCCACGACCACCGCGCCCGCGCCCACCGAGCAACCCTCGCGCAGCAGGATCGTGCTCACCGTCCAGTCGTCCGCGCCCGCCAGCGTCCCTGCCAGCGTGATGGCGCGCGGGAAGCGGTCGTTGGTGAGGATCGCGCCGGGCCCGATGAAGACGCCCGACTCGACCGTCACGCCGTGGTACACGAGCGCGTCGTTCTGGATCTTCACGCGGTCGCCGATGCGCACGCCGGCATCGATGTAGGCGCCCGAGCCGACGATGCAGTCGTCGCCGACCACGGCGCCCTCGCGCACCTGGGCACGATTCCAGATCTTCGTGCGCTCACCGATGCGGGCGTCGGCCGAGACGTCCGCGCTGGGGTGGATCACGAGCGTCACTCAGCCGCGCTGGCGTCCGCCGCGGATGAGCGCCCAGACCAGCGCGAACGCGGCGCCGAGCGCGAGGCCCGCCCGCCAGTCGAGGAGGATCCGCCCGTCGCCGCTCACCCGGCGGGCGATGACGAGGCCGGCGTAGCCGCGCTCGCCGATCTCCACGTCCTGCGCCACGACCGTGCGAGCGAAGCTCTGCTCGATGCGCACCGGGCCTCGGGCGACGAGGAAGCGGGAGATGCCCTGGCGCAACTCGACGCGCTCGGCCAGGGCCGCCCAGAGGAGGCCCTGCGACACCTGCACGTGGTCTGCGCGGGCGACGCCCCAGCCGCCCTGGACGACCGAGATCTCGCGCGCCTCGGCGCGGCCGATACCGCCCATGCGCACGTCGATGCGGTCGGCATGCGCTTCGCCGATGCCGCCCTGGACGATGCTCACGCTCGTGGCCTCGACGCGCTCGGCGCCGCCCTGGGTGATCGAGACGCTCTCCGCGCGGACGACCTGGTCGGCCTGGTCGGCGACGGCCATGACCGGCACGCGGACCGGCCCGCGCCTGGCCGCCCGCGGCTCGGCCTTGGGTCCGGTGGCCTTCGGGCTCCTCCGGCGCCGGGGCTTCGCGGCCACGGCGGCTGCGTCGATCGTCTCGGCCTCGACGACCGCCTCGACGGCGGCCTGGGTCTCGGCGGTGGCCAGCGTGTCGGGGCTGGTCCGGCCGTTCGTGTCGGGCATGGTAGGTGTCCTTTCGCGGTCCTCCGGGGAGCGCGCCGGGGGCGTTCGGGTGGCTGCGGACCGCTAGGGTACCGCCCACGCGCGATCACGTCGCGTGCCGCTCGGAAGGACGGGCTGGTACCATCCCGCCCGCCGTGCTCGCCTTCCCCCGGCCCTCCGCCGCCCACCTCCTCGCCGTCCTGGTCCTGCTTTCGCTCGCCCTGGCCTGCGCCCAGCCCACGACGACCTCGCCGGCCGTCCCCGGGGACCCTACGATCACGCCGAGGTCGAACCCGACGGCGAGCCCGAGCCCGACCCCGTCGCCGAGCCCCACGCCGGCGCCGACCCCGGTCGCCGCCACCCTCAACGGCGCCTGGATCCCGGCCGCGGAGGCCGAGCGAGCCCAGCGCCACCCGATCGCGGTCATGGTGGACGACCAGGTGGCCGCGCGGCCGCAGTCGGGCCTTTCCGACGCGGACCTCATCTACCAGGCACCGGCCGAGGGCGGCATCCCACGCTACATGCTCGTCTTCCAGGCCGGGGACCCGCCGGCGGTGGGGCCGGTCCGCAGCAGCCGGCGCTACTTCATCGGCTGGGCCGCGGAGTGGCGCGCCGTCTACGTCCACGTGGGCGGTGCGCCCAACGCGCTGCGCGCCCTGCGCGAGCTGAACGGCGACCTCGTCTGGGACGCCGACGAGTACCGCTGGGGCGGCGACCCCGGCTACCTGTGGCGCATCCCCGAGCGCTTCTCACCGCACAACGTCTACTCGTCCGGGGAGAAGCTGCGGGCGCTGGCCGACCGCGTGGGGGCCGACCAGCCCTTCACGACCCCCGCCTGGACGTTCAAGGAGTCCGCCGGCATGGCCGAGCGGCCACGCGGCGGCTCGATCGTCGTGCCCTACCTCGAGAACCGCATCACCTACTCGTACGACCGGGCCTCGAACCGCTACCTGCGGGCCACCAGCTCGGAGAAGCTGCAGAAGGACGCGGGGACGGACCGCGCCATCGCGCCCGCCAACGTCGTGGTGTTGTTCATGGGCGTGGCCCCGCTGCGCGATGACGGGCCTTCGAGCACGAACGAGAAGAAGAACCGCCTGGAGATCGACTACATCGGGCAGGGCCGGGCGCTCGTGTTCCGGGACGGTGCGCTCGTGGACGCCACGTGGTCGAAGGCGGACGACGCCTCGCCGACCCTGCTGCTCTACGCCTCGGGGACGCTCAAGGGGACGCCCGTGGCGCTCGTGCGGGGCCAGATCGTCATCCAGGTCGTGCCCACTTCCACGCAGGTGACCTGGAAGCTCGGCCGGCCGGCGTCGGTCCTTGAGCGGGCGCAGTAGCGGCCGCGGCCGCATGACCAGCGGTCATACGTGCCCGGTGCGGGCCGAGGCCGCGGCGTCCGCGTAGACGGCGCGCGTCTCGCGAGCCACGTCGTGCCAGGTGCGTCGCGGACCGGCGGCGCGCGCCTGGGCGGCCCGGGCGAGCTGGGCGTGGATGCGGCCGTCGGACCAGATGGAGCGCAGTGCGGCGGCGAGGCGCGCCGCGTCGCGCGGCTCGACGAGGATGCCGGCGCTGCCCACGATCTCGGGCAGCGGCCCGGTCTTCGAGGCCACGACCGGGATACCCAGGGCCAGCGCCTCGGTCGCGGCCAGACCGGTGCCCTCGCTGATGGTCGGGAACACGAAGCCGCCGGACCCGGCCTCCAGGCTCGCCAGCTCGTCGTGCGAGAGGCGCGGCGTGAGGCGCACGAGATCGGCCACGCCGTAGCGCTCCGCGGCGCGGCCGAGAGCGGCCACGTCGGTGGCGTCGGCGCCGGCAGCGCCGGCCAGCACGACGAAGGGCGGCCACGCCTCGGCAGCCCCCGCGGCCTTGCCCGCCTTCGTCGTCTTGCCCGTGGCGCCCTCCGCGCGCAGCCCCTGCAGCGCGGCGAACAGCGTGCCGAGGTCCTTGCGCGCGTCGTAGCGCCCGGCGAAGACAAGGTACTTGTCGGGCAGCTCCAGCCTGGCGCGGATGGCCGCCACCCTGTCCACCTCGGCCGCCGCCGGCCCGAAGGCCTCGTCGGCGGCGAGCGGCACGACGACGATCCGCTCCGGCCTGATGTGGATGCGCCGGCGCGCGGATTCCCCCGTCGCCCGCGAGGTGACGATGAGTCGCGTCGCGTCGCGCAGGACCCGCGCGCGCAGGCGATGGCCGAAGCGGGCCGCGATGCTGCGGGCGTAGACCTCGGGCAGCTCCCACGGGGCGAGGTCGAGGAGCGTGGCCACGACCGGCAGCCGCGAGCCGAGCGGCACCGCCCCGCCCGCCGTGTGGTAGACGATGCCGACGGCCCCCGCTTCCTCGGCGTGGCGGGCCGTGCCGACCTCCGCTCCGCGCAGCAGGAAGGAGTCGATGGTCAGGCCGCCCGAGCGCAGCAGCCGTGCCGTTGGTGGCACCCGGCGCCGACCGGCCACCACCAGGCCCCGCCGCTCCAACTCGTCGGCCGGATCGTCGCGCAGCGTGCGCAGGAGGACCACGAACGATTCGCCGGGCAGGGGTCGCGCCGCATATGCGGAGAGCAGCCGATCCAGGTAGGCGGCGGTGATGGGGGTGCGCTCGGGCTCCTGGAGCGGCCGCAGGTCGATGACGACGCGCGTGCCGGGCGGTCGGGGGGCGTCGCGCGGCATGAGGTCGGAGAGCGTGCGCATCAGCCGCCCCGGCGGGCCCCGGCCTCGGGAGTGGCAGCGGCCTCGGGAGTGGCAGCGGCCTCGGGGGCGGCCCC
>Ga0209126_1000040_pt1 | contig 33968 bp, 28 predicted proteins | sample RifCSP19_1_FD_184024 | JGI IMG/M metagenome (GOLD analysis project Ga0209126, IMG submission 184024) | Soil microbial communities from Rifle, Colorado - Rifle CSP2_sed 19_1 (SPAdes) (version 2) | ecosystem: Environmental > Terrestrial > Deep subsurface > Rock core/Sediment | place: Rifle...
GCACGTTGATGGAAATGCTTTGGCGTCGCGAGTTTTACCAGGATGCCCTGTACCATCATGAATATGGCCGGATGATCAACTCGGGTGAATTCAGCGGCACAGCGGGAGAGGTCGCCGTGCAAGTAGTGACGAAATGGCTGGAGCAGCAAGGGAAAGGAAAGGGTGCGGTGAACTACCGCCTGCGAGACTGGCTGATCTCTCGCCAGCGCTATTGGGGCGCGCCCATCCCGATCGTCTATTGTCCACAGCATGGGGCGGTGCCCGTGCCCGACGAGCAGCTGCCCGTATTGCTGCCTGACGATGTCCAGTGGCTGCCCACGGGTGAGAGCCCGCTCAAGCTGCACCCCACCTGGAAGAACACCACCTGCCCCATATGTGGCGAACCGGCCGAGCGCGAGACGGACACCATGGACACCTTTATGTGCTCTTCGTGGTACCACCTGCGCTATCTGAGTCCGCATTACGGCAAAGGTCCCTTCGATCCCGAGGAGTATGACTATTGGATGCCGGTGGACACCTATACCGGCGGTATCGAGCACGCTACCATGCATCTGATCTACACGCGTTTCTTCCATAAGGCGTGCCGCGATATGGGTATCACTCAGGGGCCGGAACCCATGACGCAGCTGCGCAATCAGGGCATCATCCTGGGTGAGGACTCCGAGAAGATGTCTAAGAGCCGCGGCAACGTGGTATCACCGGACGAGCTGGTGGCGCGCTATGGCGCCGATACCATACGCGCATACCTGATGTTCTTTGCCCGTTGGGAGTTAGGCGCGCCGTGGAACAGCAGCGGCATCGAGGGCGCGGCGCGCTGGCTGCGGCGCGTGTGGGCGCTCTTCACTGAACCGGCAGCAATGGGTGAGTCGGGATCGTTAACGGTTGACCCCTCTTCCGGCGAACAGACCCAACCCTACACCCGCGCCTTGCGGCGCAAGCTGCACCAAACCTTGCGCCAGGTAACGCGCGACTTCGAGACCTTCGAATTCAATACGATTGTTTCGGCGTTGATGGAGTTGCTGAACGAGATGTATAAAGCCCACGACCAAGGAGTTCCCGGGACACCTGAATGGGAAGAAGCCCTCGACCTCTACTTGCGCATGCTGGCGCCGGTGGCGCCGCACCTCGCTGAGGAGGTTTGGGCGCGTCATGGGAAGCCCTATTCGCTGCATAGCCAGCCCTGGCCCGAAGTGGATGAAGCTGCAGCAGCGGAGGAGCAGATCACCCTGGTGGTGCAAGTGAATGGTAAAGTGCGCGATCGCATTACCGTGCCAGTGGACATCGGGGAAGAACAGGCCAAGGCGCTTGCCCTGGCCAGCGAGGCGGTGCAGAAACACCTGGGCGGCAAACCACCGCGCAAAATAATCCTGGTGCCGGGGAAGCTGGTAAATATTGTTGTTTGATCGCGGAAAGTTATGTATCATCTGAAAAGGATATATTCGATTATACTAGTAGGAAATAGTTTGGAAAATACCCTTTAGTAATATTTATCGGTATTGGATGCAAAAGGCGCTGGATTCCGTACTTTCAATGAATCACTCAGCGCTGCGAGAGGCTGGTCTGAGTGATGGTACGAGCTGATCTGAGCGACGAGCAGTTAATCAGGCTGATCGCCAGCAGAGATGGAACTGCGCTGGAATACCTCTATGAGCGCTATTCCGCCTCAGTGATGGGGTTAGCGATGAAGATGTTGGCTAACCGGGCTGAAGCGGATGAAGTCGTCCAAGAGACCTTCTGGAGGGTCTGGAGCAAGACAGACTCCTTTCGTGCCGATCGTGGGACGTTGTTGAGCTGGATATTCGGTATTGCCCACAATTTATGTATTGACTTGATACGGCAGCAGAAGGTGAATCCAATGAATTTGGAGGAAGCCCCAATTGTAAATATTGCAGATCACGGAATGAACGAGGCTGCATCGATAAGAGACGCTGTGGAAAGAGAGCAGCTGCAGTCTGCTATGGATGATTTGCCATCGGATCAGCGAGAAGTGATCGAGATGGCATTTTTTAAAGGTCTCACTCGGCAGGAAATAGCGAAGGTGACTGGCGTTCCGCTTGGAACCGTGCATACCCGGGCACGGCTTGGCCTGCAGAAATTACGGACATCGTTACAGGCACGGGGCTTTGACCAGGATTAGTCGTTATGGAGGATAGAATCGAAGAGCTGCTTCCCTTTTATGTGCTTGGGGCCTTGACTTTGGACGAGCGGGATCATGTCGAAGCATACTTGCAGACTAACCTTGAAGCGCAAGAATGGGTTGAGGAAATGACCTTGGTCACCACGGTTTTGCCTCGCTGTGTTGATCGTGTTGACGCTTCACCGCAAGTTAAAAAGTTGCTCATGGAACGTGTTCGAGAACACAGAGGCGCTCAGCAATTCCCAGCCAGCTTGCGCGGGTTAGTCGATCGACTGCGACAACTGTTTTTCCCCAAGGGAGGCACCGTGTTGCTACCTGTGATGGTTGCATCAATCCTAGTGATAGCCATCGGTTCCCTCACCTGGGCGTTGTCATTGGTGAATAGAGCCTCAGAGTTAGACCAGAAGATTGCCAACCTTCAGGAGCAGCTGGTCAGTCAAGGACTGGTGATCGATCGTCTGCAGGAGCAGTTATTGAATGAACGCCGAGTGATCGCTCAAATTTCCGCTCCCGGTGTTGAAGTCTTCGATATTGCAGGAACGGACCTCCAGCCGCAAGCTCGTGGGCGCTTATTTGTTAAACCTGATAGCCAAACGGGTAGCCTGCTATTATCTGGATTACTTCCCTTGGAAGCCGGAAAAGTTTACCAGTTGTGGTTGATCCAGGACGATCTACCAGTGGCAGCTGGGGTGTTTACAGTCGACGAACAAGGCCAGGCCACTTTGCAGCTTCAAGCCACACAGGCAATCAGCTCATACAACGCGTTAGGTGTGTCGGTGGAGCCGGAAGGTGGCAGCCAGCAGCCAACGGGGGATATCGTGATATTCAGCGCTTTGTCTAAAGATGTGTAGGGTAGGGTCGAGTTACCCTCTCCTTTACCTCTTTCCCTAATATGGGGAAAGAGGTATTTTATTTTCATGCTAGGCGCAGTAAATAAGATAAATTTAGGGTAATTTGTGGTTTTTTCATAGATGCAAATTGCACTGATATGCGTATTATATTTAGATGGCAACGCCCCGTGGTGAGGAGGCGGATCCCAGTGTTCCCAAATTTCCGCCATCCAGGCGGTTAACCGAGGAGGTGATAAGTATGAGCCGATAGCAGAAATAGATCAGTCTTCACAGGTTGGCTTTTATTCCCAACCTACCCGCCCTGGAAAATCCGGGTGTGATCAATCTATCAAAGCATGTAGAAGAATTATTTCCAAAGGAGGAAACACGATGAACGGTAAGAAATATACCGTTGCGACTATCCTGGCGGTGATCATCGCTATCAGCCTGCTATTTGTCGGCCTAGCGCCCCAACCATCCAGAGCTGCCAGCCACCGGGAAGCACCCCTGATCGCCCTCGACCCCACCGCCGATATAACCGATTTCTTTATGTTCCGTAGTTACGAACCGGGCAACGAGGATAAAGTCGTGTTGATCATGGATGTGATCCCCGGTGAGGAGCCCAGTTCCGGTCCGAACTACTATAACTTCGACCCGAATGTGAGGTATGCGTTCCATGTCGACAACGATATGGATGGTAAAGCTAACGACGTTAGCTTCGAATTCTGGTTCAGGAATGAGTTTCGCGGTGTACCGGATGCCTTAGATCTGTTTCTCGCGTATGTGGGCAACATCCCACCTATTGATGGCTCGATCGTCCCACCGATCACCACGCTGGACGGGCCTGGTTCGGAAGGCCTGGGTATGCGCCAGAATTACTCTGTTTTCATGGTCAAGGATGGTGACCGTAAGCTGTTGGGAGATGGTCTGTTCGCCGTGCCATCGAACGTCGGCCCGCGCACCATGCCGGATTATGAATCCCTGGCCGCTCAGGGTATTTATGACCTGGGTGAAGGCGTGCGGGTATTCGCTGGCCAGCGGGATGATCCCTTCTATATCGACCTGGGTGCTGTCTTCGACACACTCAACTTGCGCCCTGCCACCATTGGAGGTGGTGGAGGTGCGCCCGATATGCTTTCCGGTTTCAACGTACACACCATCGCTCTGGAACTTCCGGCCAGCATGTTGATGGCGGATGATGATGACCCAGACACGCCGGAAATTACTGTCCTTGGGGCTTATGCTAGCACGAGCCGGAAAAATGTCTCGGTCATAGGGGATGATAAGAAAGACGAATTACGGCAACGCCGCGGGCTTGTGCAGGTGCAGCGCCTGGCAAACCCATTGATCAATGAAGCGATCATCGGCACGGAGGATAAGGACGGCTGGAACAGGCTGGATCCCTCCAAGGAGAAGAGGTTCGAGGAGTATTACACGAACCCCCGACTCGCCACGGCACTCACCCTGATCTTCGGCATAGAAGCCAGCCCATTATTCGACCTGCGGGAGCTGCTGACATATACCTCAGGAGATTACAGCAAGCTCTCTGAGCTACTGCGCCTGAATCTCAGTGTACCACCCACGCCACTGGCCGATCAAAAGCGTCTGACGGTCTTCGAGGGTGATAACGCTGGGTGGCCAAACGGGCGCCGTCCGATCGATGACGTTACCGACATCGCTATCCGGGTCATTGGAGGGACGAACTTCGCCACCGCAGGTGATAATGTCAATGGCAATGATAAAGCTCTAACGGAAGCTTTCCCGTTTATCCCGTCCCCCTGGGATGGCCGCAACCGGTTCCATCGTAATCCGTAGCTAATTTCCGTCGAAGGAGGAAACTGGAGTGAACCAATATTTAATGGGAATATTGGTTCACTCCCACCTCCGTGAATATCTAAAGATCAATTTAAGAGAGTTAAAGTCTCTTCGAGGATACAATGCAAATCGCAAGACATACCAGGACAATCCCTCGCTTCACCATCCTTATGCCAATCATGGTGATTTTGATGGTAGCGATCTCCTGGTGGCTGGCCAGGGATCGATTTTCAACGATTACGCACCCAGCAACGGATTATTTAAACATCGCCGCGGAGCGGGTTGGCACACCTACGAGGAAACTCGTCGAACAAATGCAAAGGAGGCTACGGGCTTCTCCTGATGATTGGCAGATTAATAGCCAGCTAGGTCTGGCTTACCTGCAGCTGGCGCGTGAAATTGCTGACCCGACCTATTACCAGAAGGCGGAGGCGGCATTAAAGAAGGCGCTTGATTATGAGCCGGAGGACTATACCTCGGTCAGCGGTATGGGCGCATTGGCTTTGGCTCGCCACCAATTCCAGGAGGGGCTCGAGTGGGGAGAACACGCCCGCCAGATCAATCCCGAGCGAACGTATGCTTATGGCGTCATCGCTGATGCCCAAATCGAGTTGGGGCAATATGAAGAAGCAATTCAGACTTTACAAAAGATGGTTGACTTACGCCCGGATATGAGCTCGTACGCCCGCATTTCCTACATCAGAGAACTGCATGGGGATATGGCAGGGGCTTTCGAGATGATGCAATGGGCGGCAGATGGCGGCGCCCCGAACCTGGAAAATACAGCCTGGATTCGCACGCAATTGGGGAATCTTTATTTCAGCGTAGGTGATTTAAAGCATGCTGAGGAAGAATACCTTATAACCCTAAACGGCTACCCCGGTTATGTCTACGCCCTGGCTGGGTTGGGAAGGGTACGCGCCGCTCAAGGGAAAAACGACGAAGCCATCCAGCTGTTGAATAAAGTGAGCGAGGTGACGCCATTGCCTGAATTTATTATCACCCTGGCAGATATCTTTGAGATGAATGGCCAGCACGAGGCAGCCCAGCAGCAATTTGAGCTGCTTCAAGTGATCCAGGAGTTATACCAGGCCAATGGAGTCGATATGGACCTGGAGATCGCCCTGTTCAATGCCGATCATGGTATCGACTCAGAAAAGACCCTGGCAGAAGCACACCAGGCCTATGCGCGCCGGCCGAGTATTTACGCAGCCGATGTGCTAGCCTGGGTGTTGTATAACGCCGGTGACTATGTAGAGGCACGCAGATATTCCCAAGAAGCATTGAGGCTGGGTACTAAAGACGCGCTGAAGCTCTTCCACGCCGGGATGATCGCCTACCGCCTGGGCGATAACATTCAGGCGCGTGATTTCCTGGGAGAAGCGCTGGCCAATAACCCATATTTTTCCATACGCTACTCACCGGAGGCGCAGCGTATTCTGCAAATGTTAGAAGCTGGTTCCAGCTAAAATTAGGGCTCTGTGGAGGTCCAGATGCGCAGAATTCGTCGTTTATCGATCGTTACACTAACCATTGTGATCACATTGGTTTGCGTACCAGTGGTCTCCGCGCACCCGTTAGGCAACTTCACGATCAACCATTACGCTGGTTTGGAGGTCAGCCCACAAGGGATCCAAGTCGACTACATCCTCGATATGGCCGAGATCCCGACCTTCCTAGAGATATCTGATATCGACACGAACCAAAATGATCAGCCTGATGAAGAGGAGTTGGTTGGTTACTCCGCCTACCGATGTGAGCGGATCCTTCCTGACTTGGCTGTAGCCATCGATGGCCGGCGGCTACCGCTAAGTTTACAAGCCTCAACGATTAATTTCCCTCCCGGACAAGCCGGCTTGCTCACATTAAGGCTGAATTGTACTTTTACTGCTAAGTTCACCACAATCAATAGACCAATTCGAGTGGTCTTTGAAAATCATGCATACGAAGATCGCATCGGCTGGCGGGAGATCGTGGTGACCGGAGCGGGTGTTTCCCTGGAGGGAGACTTTGCTAATACAAGCATCAGTGACCGGCTGGTTTCTTATCCCCAAGACCTTCTCTCGAGCCCGCTCGACCAGCGGGAGGTCTCTTTGGTAATGGGGCCGGGTGGGGATGGAACGAAATCGCCAGCCTATGCAGGCATACCGGCGAGCAGCCAGTTGCCGGGAAACCGCAATGACGCCTTCACCCAACTGATCTTGCTGGAGAAGATCACTTTGCCGACTATACTCCTTGCGCTGGCTATTTCCTTCGGATGGGGAGCGATGCATGCCATGACCCCCGGTCACGGCAAGACGATTGTGGGGGCATATTTAGTGGGGTCCAGGGGAACTGCGTTGCATGCGCTGTACCTGGGATTGACGACGACGATCACGCACACGGCAGGCGTATTCGCCTTAGGGGCTGTGACGATTTTCGCCTCACGCTTCATCATTCCTGAGCGGTTATTCCCCTGGTTGAGCTTTATCAGCGGCTTATTGGTGGTTGGGATCGGTGTGAATTTATTCCTCGGGCGCCTGCGGAGCGCCTGGCAGATTAATCGACTAACAATGAAGCGGGATGATCATGACAATCATTCTCATGGGAATTACCTCGTTGATTTTCGAGTACACAAGCATGACCACCAACCTCCCCATGAGCACGATCATGACCATGACCACGCGCATGAGCATAAGCATGAGTTCGAACACCACCATGAGCATCTTCACGATCAGGACCATAATCACGCGCCTGGTGGTCACTCCCATCTACCGCCGGGCGCAGATGGTGCACCGGTGACGTGGCGCAGTCTACTGGCTTTGGGGATTACAGGCGGTCTATTACCCTGCCCCTCGGCGCTGGTGGTTATGTTGAGCGCCATCGCCCTGGGACGCGTGGGCTTTGGACTGGTGTTGGTAATAGCCTTCAGCTTGGGGTTGGCGAGCGTGCTGTCCGGCATGGGTCTGTTGTTCGTCTACGCGGGGAAGTACTTCAATCGGTTACCGGCGCAGGGGAGATTATTGAGGCTGTTGCCAGCTGTCAGCGCGCTATTCATCGCTCTGGTTGGATTGGGGATCACTGCTCGGGCGTTGGTGGAAATCGGAGTGATTTGATTTAGTTAGGTTTTCTATCCAGCATGTGACAACTTCCCGGAAGCTTTAAGGTTCCGGGAAGGGTTTTATGACATAAGTCATTTATTTTTCATGATCGATGCTAGATGAGAAATCTTGTCGATTGTGCTTTAATGAACATGATTGATAACCGATTTCTATTCCAATAAAAGGATAAAATAATGTCAAAGACCACTGAGGATTTGAAAGCTGCCTTCGCAGGAGAATCGCAGGCCAGCCGCAGGTATTGGATCTGGGCCAAGAAGGCCGATGATGAGGGTTATCCTCAAGTAGCCAAGCTGTTCCGGGCTGCGGCGGTTGCCGAAACCACACATGCCTCTAATCACCTGCGCGCTCTTGGACAAATCCTTTCCACGGCTGAAAACCTCCAGGCAGCCATCGCTGGAGAGAATTACGAAGTCGAGAGTATGTACCCCGAATTCATCAAGGACGCCGAGCAAGAGCAAGTGAAGAAGGCGGTTACTTCTTTTCACTGGGCTTGGGAGGCCGAAAAAGTTCACGCGCAGGCGTACATAGCTGCCCTGGAAACCCTGGGGTCGGATCCGTCGCTTGAAGACTATTATGTCTGCCCGGTGTGTGGATTCCTGCATCGGGGTTCTGCTCCGGACAAGTGCCCGATTTGTGGTACGCCCGGTAGCCGTTTCGAGCGCATCAGCTAAGCGCCTGATTTACCAAAACCTCAACGGCTTCCATACCGGCAGCCCGGGCATGAGAACTTTTTGAGCGCAACAATCGGAGATAGAGCATGATCCATCCTCTTGTCGACCAATTCCGCTTCACACGTAGCGAATGGCTGCGCGGGCTGGAAGGCGTATCAGAAGACGACGCAGCTCATCATTTTGGCCAGATGAATTGCATCAGTTGGATCGTCGGACATCTTGCCTGGCACGAACACCGATACTGGCTTGAGCTGGCACAGGGTAAAGTGCTATTCCCCATTTTGAATGAGGTATACGCTTCCAGGGCGCCGATGAGCACCCCATCCTTGAACGAAATGCTGGCGATCTGGAATAGCGTGACGCAGGCGGCAGATCCGTTCCTCGACGCCCTTACCAGTGAGATTTTACAGAGTGAGTTATTGCGAAATGGGAAATCCGTGGATCAAAGCATCGGTTCAGCGCTGCGGCGCATGACTTACCATTATTGGTATCACATCGGTGAAATACAAACCATTCGGCAAATGCTTGGGCAGGCAAATCTTCCTCAATACGTGGGTGACATAGAGGCGGAAGCCCCTTATCGCCCTGAATAGCGCCTGATGGAGGAAACTGCTGCAAGGGTTATACTGGGAATTGGTATTCGCAGCAGTAAATCTAGTTTGTAGATGAAAGGAGTGAAAAAAATGAAAGGCAATGAAAAGCTGTTGACGGTGTTGAACCAACTCCTGGCGGATGAGCTGACCGCCATCAGCCAATACATGGTGCATTCGGAAATGTGTGAGAATTGGGGCTATGGTAAGCTCCACAAGGCTATCGAGAATCAAGCCAAGGACGAGATGCACCATGCCGAGTGGCTTATCCAGCGCATCATATTTCTGGAAGGCACGCCGGTTGTTTCAAAGCTCAATCCCATGAAAATCGGCGCCAGTGTTCTTGAAATGGTTACCAACGACCAAGAAGCCGAGCTCGGAGCCGTGCGTGCCTACAATGCAGCCATCGCGCTGGCGCATGAAGTGAGCGACCAGGCCAGCGTTGATTTATTGATCCGCATCCTGAAGATGGAAGAAGACCATGAGGATTGGGCAGAAATCCAGCGCGACCAGATCGAACAGATGGGTCTGCAGAATTACCTGACCGTCCAGACCGAAGACGCAGCTGGAGATTAGCTTACGGCGAATGTCCAGGAAAAGAATAATCAAGCCTTAAGCTCGTATACCCGGACAATTCACTTCGTTGCGCACGTTGATGCAAGGCGCGACATTGTTGGGGGGCGCTCTCGCTGGCTTCCCCCTGCCGCTGATCGGGTTGCCTGGTCTGGCTGGGCTGCGGGTCAGCGAGCTGCTTGTAGCGGGGGAAATTAAGAAAGGAGTTTTTGAGTGCCTGATTTGAATGAAATGCGGCTCTCAGGCTTGGCATAATTAGGCTGGGAGCTGCATTATTTTTTCCTTCTATACAGATCCAGAGACTGTTTGGGGCGTGATAAAAGCCACCAACTCAGTCTATTTTACTCATCCGAGGGAGCTACCTAAGCAACAGGTTCGTTGAATGGTAGTAGAATTATTCACATTGAGTGTAAATCCCTAATTGCTAAGGAAAAACCTTTATCGGAGAGAGGCGAATAATGGATCCTAAGGAATTCCTCACCAAGCATGTAAAGCCGGGTCAAGAGTTCCTTGCCGGCTTAATTTCAATCGATATGGTCGGGCACTCTAAACAGGCCGGGGCGGACAGAGAGAAGTCAGAGACGAAAGCAGCCCTTGAAGGTTTGTTGAAACATGAGCTCAAGAATGAACTTGCCATATTATTGACTTGGCAAGGGGACGGGGGGATTGTATTATTCGATATCTCCAAAGGTTGCGACGAGTTGATTCTATTCGCAGATCGCGTCAGGCATCTTGTCCCTTTATTCAACCGTACCAAATCGATCCTGAACAAGTTGCCTCACCGCCAGGAAATCATTTTGAGAATCGTGTGCCATGCTGGCAGCCTGGTTAACCAAAACGGCGAGCCAGGCGAGCTGGCTGGGGATGCATTGAATTTACTGGCAAAGCGCGACAGGGAAATCTGTCAACCTGGTTATGTTGTCCTGACTTCGGAAATCTATCGCCGTCTTTTGCCCGAATTCCAGGAGCGTTGCCTTTTCACAAATGAACATCCAGCCTTCGGGAAAATCTACACCCTTGATGGGAAGACAGCGTTATGCTCGCTCCATTATAACGACCGAAGCTCAAATAACCTGAAGGAATGGATAACCGCTACTCGCCAGCAACGCAAATTCGACCGGCTGCTCTATTTTGCATATACTAATGAGCTGCTTTATGATTTTCTGGCTTATGATTTGGAAGGTCTTGAGGTGAAGATTATCGCTCGAAATTGGGTGGCCGAACACCATGATGAAGAAGTGTATAACAAAATTTTATTGCAGAAAGGATCTGAGATCGATATTAAGCAAAGACAATGGTTTAAATCCGATGTGATCAAGGTGAGGGCCAAGGAAATTTATGAGCAAGCGAGCAAAATGGGTAAGCCACTTGATATGCGCTTCTATGATATACCTCCAATGTTCAATGGTGCATTATTGGAAAGCCATTCGGACTCATCTGCTGCTTTCGTTGGGATAATCGAGTGGGAAGAATTTCCGGAAGAGGGAGGATCGCCATATAAACTTGAAGAATGGCCAGCAATTATATTAGATGGAAGAGATCGAATCCACGCCCATTTTCTTCGATATCTAAGCAGTCGATTTTGGGAAAGCTGGAACCGAGGCCTCACCTACGAGCAGGTATGTAAAGAGGAAGAGAAGGATGAGATCATGAAGCCCGCTATCATTGGAAAAATTTGGAAGTTCGATGATCTCCCCTACTTGCTCGTTTATCCTTGCCGACGGGTTTCAAACCGGTCATTTCCGGTGGTGGCATTTGAGGACTTGACGGCTACCAGATTAGTCGAGGGGTTCTTGAATGAATATCAGGTTAAAGTGAAGCAATTTAATTTTGAACTACCGGAGGTACTCCAAGGAAATTGGTTCCCTCAAGAAGCGGAAGCAAAAATCAATGACTGGCCTGGACATGTTATCTATATTTGCACCAAGTCACTGCCCCCTTCCTTGGTGGAGTCTTTGCTCGATCAGGGTTTTGAGTATGATGTTTGTGCGGTAGGCACTGATACTCCTTACTTACAACATCGGCGCAGAAAAGAACAGGTCCTCTCATCTCCAACCGACCAGGACCCCCCTGAGCCAAGAGATTACTCGTTGATCGCAAGGTTTAGGCGCCAAGGTCGGTCGGGATATGGATATATCTTTGCCGGCATCCGCGCCATGGGCACCTGGGGAGCTGCTGAATACGTCACAGATCGGAGTAACCTCCAGGCATTGGCACACCTGGTAAGGGATGAGCAGTTTGTCGCAATTATTGAAACAATTTTCAACCCTGATGAACACCGCATTGCGGAGACAAGACTGCATCTGGCTCCTGAATATTTTGGTAAATAATTGGCCACCCTGGATATTGCCGTTAACAAATTGGAGTGTAAGCAGGGGGTAAATTTGATATGAAAGCCTGGAATAAAATGATGTTAATCAGAGGAGGAAAAAGGGGCATCTATGCGGCTTGAAGACCTGAACTGGTTCGACGTTGAAAGTTATTTACAACATGACGACCGGTTGATCTTGGTGCTGGGAGCGTGCGAACAGCACGGCTACCTGAGCCTGCTGACCGATGTGAAAATCCCCCTTGCCCTGGCGGATGCCGCCAGCCAACAAAGCAGGGTGCTGGTCGCTCCTCCGCTCAACTTCGGCGCCTCACCTTATTTCCTCAGCTACCCGGGTACCCTCAGTCTGCGCGTCAGCACGCTGCTCGACCTGGTTGAGGACCTGGTGCGCTCGGCTTATGGGCAGGGTTTCCGGCGCTTGCTAGTGCTCAATGGGCATGGCGGCAATGACCCGGCGCGGCTGCGCCTGTATGAATTGGCCAATCAGTTGCCCGGCCTGCGCCTGGCGTGGTATAGCTGGTGGCAGTCGCACGGCGTGGAAAAGGTTGCCCAGAACCACGACTTGCGCCCCACCCATGCCAATTGGTTGGAGGCCTTCCCATTCACGCGTGTCGCCGATCTGCCGCCCGGAGAAAAGATCCCACCACGTGTGCCTGGCCTGATGGATGCTGAACAGGCGCGCCAGGTTTATGGGGATGGGGTTTTCGGCGGCCCGTACCAGGTTGATCAGGCGATCATGGATGAGCTGTTTGCCGCTGCCTTAGAAGATGTACTTCAACTTTTACGCTTCGAGCAGGGAAAATGATTTATTTTCAGGAAGCCAGGAATACAGGATAGGAATTTTGTAATTCCTGGTTTCCTGACTTCTTGGATTCCTCATAAATAAAAAGCCCCTTATGGAAAAATACTTTCAAGAGGAGAAAACATGGCAAGTAAGAAGGTGATCACAACCGATAAAGCGCCGGGGCCGATTGGCCCTTATTCCGCCGGCGTGCGCGCAGGGCACCTGGTTTTTACTGCCGGGCAGATCGGTCTCGACCCACTATCCGGCGAGGTTGTGCCTGGTGGCATTCAAGCTGAGACGCGCCAGGTATTCCGCAATCTACAGGGTGTCCTGGAAGCAGCTGGGTCTTCGCTGCAAGAAGTCGTCAAGACTACCGTATTCCTGCGCGATATGAACGACTTCGCCCAAATGAACAGCATCTACGCCGAGTTCTTCTCCCAGGACTATCCGGCCCGTTCGACGGTCCAGGTCTCGGCATTGCCGAAGGGCGTGGCAGTGGAGATCGAGGCGATCGCGTTAATCAGCGATTAGTAAACAGCACACAATGCTCATTTAAATACCCAACTTCTATCGTATACTAACCTCTGAAAACTGAAAACTTTAGATTGGATACTGGATACTGATAGAAGTAATACTTCCCTCATGCCCCCTCTCGTATCGATAATTGTGCCATGTTACAATGAGCAGGATACCATCCGCCTGCTCCTGGAGGCGGTTTTCGCGCAAACATTTCCGCGGCAGGAGATGGAGGTGGTAATCGCTGATGGGCGTTCGACCGATCGCACCCGGCAGGAAATTGCTGCTTTTCAGCAGACCCATCCCGAGTTACGGGTAAGCGTAGTGGATAACCCGCGGCGCATCATCCCGGCTGGGTTGAACCGGGCAATCGCAGCTGCAAGCGGTGAGTTCATCGTACGCCTCGATGCACACGCAGTGCCTTCTCCAGAGTATGTTGCCAGTTGTGTGGAGGTTTTGCAGGCCGGGTTGGGTGATAACGTCGGTGGGGAGTGGGAGGTCCAGCCGATCGGGAATAGCTGGCCGGCGAAGGCTATCTCCGTCGCAGCAGGGCATCCTTTGGGAGTGGGCGACGCGCGTTACCGGCTCGGCGGTTATGGTCAGGCGGTGGACACAGTGCCGTTTGGCGCCTTTCGTCGATCTTTGGTTGAGCGTATAGGCACGTTCGATGAAACGCTGTTAACCAATGAGGATTACGAGTTCAATGCACGCATCCGTAAGGCGGGGGGCCAGATTTGGTTTGACCCGGCCATCCGTTCGGTTTATTTTGCGCGCCCCACCTTTGGCGAACTTGCGCAGCAATACTGGCGCTATGGCTACTGGAAAGCGCGCATGCTCAAGCGTTATCCGGAAACGTTTCGCTGGCGACAGCTGGCCGGGGTATTTGTGCTCAGCATTCCGCTTTTAGGATTCCTGGGGATATGGTTCTCCTGGGCACTCTGGTTGCTAATGGTTGAAGTTGCGGTTTATTATTCGGCTTTGCTGTTCTCAGGGGTGCAGGTCGCAATCAAGGAACGTGAGGTAGATTACATGCTCGGCCTCCCTTTGGCGATCGCGACGATGCACTTTGCCTGGGGAGCTGCTTTTATGTGGAGTTCATTAGTCATGTTAGTTCACCCGCGGGGCGTACCAAAATCCAAGCGCTGGCGTTTGCATACCCGTGAAAAGCGTACTTTATTGTTGATCGGCGATTTCCTCACCGCGCTGATCGCTCTGGTGGTAGCTCTGTACTATTGGGCCAGCGCAGCAGAGTGGTTGGGCTTTTCGCTTGAATTCTTGAAACAGCGCCCCCCGACCTGGTTTTACCTGTTGCCATTTGTCTGGCTGATCTTAATGGTAGAACTATATGACGTTCACCGCGCGGGTGATTGGGGGGATACGGTGCGTGGTGTGGCCACCGCGGCTATCATCGGTCTGGGTTTATACCTGTTGCTATATTTTTATTTTACCGATCCGCCAAAATCGTTGTTGCCCCGGCGTGGAGTAGCGGGATTTCTGGTGGCTGCTTCCGTGTTGACCCTGGTGTGGCGTTTTGTCTATATTAAAATATTCACAGCCCCAGCGTTTCTACGCCGTGTATTGCTGGTCGGAGCTGGTAGGGCCGGTCAAACCTTGTTGAAACTGATCAACGATTTGTGGCCTCCACCTTTCTTCGTGGTGGGGATCATCGACGATGACCCCCAAAAAATTGGCACAAGCCTCGAAAACTCTCCCATCCTGGCTGGCAGTGATAGCCTCCTAGAGATCATTGAGCTCGAAAACGTTTCGGACGTTATCGTGGCGATATCCGGTGAAATGCATGGCAGCACGTTTCAAACCCTATTGGACGCCCAGGAGCGTGGGGTTGTGATCACACGCATGCCGGTAGTATATGAGGAGTTGCTCGGCAGGGTTCCGATTCGCTTGCTGGAAGCGAATTGGGTCTTGCGCTCTTTTGTAGACCAGAGCCGGGTGAACCAGTTCTATGAATTAGGAAAACGGATCGTCGACATCCTTGGTGGAGTGGTCGGTGTCTTGCTTCTGATAATCACTATGCCTTTTATCAGCCTGGGGATCTTGGTCGACAGCGGCCGCCCGGTTTTTTATTCGCAAATGCGTGCTGGGCGCGGTGCTCAGCTATACCGCATCTTGAAATATCGCACGATGCGCCAGGATGCCGAAGCGGATGGCCAACCTCAATGGGCGAGAGAGGATGACGAACGGGCTACTCGCATCGGCCGTTTCCTGCGCCGGACACATCTGGACGAGTTGCCTCAATTTATCAATGTATTGCGCGGCGAGATGAGCCTGGTGGGGCCGCGTGCCGAGCGGCCCGAGTTGGTGGCGATATTCCAGAAGCACGTCCCTTTTTACCGTTCGCGCTTGCTGGTGAAACCGGGCATGACCGGGTGGGCGCAGATTAACTTCGGCTATGCATCCACGATCGATGAGACCGTGGTCAAGCTGGAGTATGACCTTTACTACATCAAGCACCGCAACCTGCTGATGGATTTCCTGATCTTATTACGCACCCCGGCGACGGTGTTCGGATTACGAGGGCAATGAGTTGAACAAAGTCCTAGTGACAGGCGGCGCGGGGTTTATTGGGTCGCACCTGGTGCGTACCCTGCTGGCGCGCGGCGACCGCGTGCGAGTGCTGGATGATTTCTCCACAGGCAGGGCAGATAACCTGGCTGAAATTGACGGATCATTCGAGATGATCGTGGGGGACCTTCGCCATCCTGCTAGCGTCGCGAGCGCGGTACACGGGGTGGATTTTATCTTTCACCAGGCTGCTTTCGTATCCGTACCGAAGTCGATGATCGATCCCAACCTGTGTTACGACGTCAACGTACGGGGCACGGCGAATTTGCTAGAGGCTGCCCGGCAAGCTGGCATCCAACAGGTGGTGCTGGCTTCCAGCGCAGCAGTTTACGGCGATTCCCAAGATTTTCCCTTACGCGAATCGGCAGAGTTGCGCCCCCTTTCACCTTATGCTGCTTCGAAGCAGGTGGACGAAATCTATGCGGGGATGTACACGCGCGCTTTTGGGTTGCCGGTTGTCGCTTTGCGCTATTTCAATGTTTATGGTCCACGGCAATCACCAGATTCGGATTACGCGGCTGCCATCCCGATCTTCATCCGCCGCCTGTTGGAAGGCAAGTCTCCCACAGTCTACGGCGACGGTCGCCAGAAGCGGGACTTTATCTTTGTCGCCGATGTCGTGCGCGCCAACTTGTTGGCTGCCGAATGTCCTCAGGCGGCTGGCCAGATCTTCAACGTGTGTACTGGCCTGGAGACGAACCTGTTGGACCTTTTGGGAACCCTGGCTGGAATAATACCCGGCGCGCCAGAACCCCAGTTTGGCTCACCCCGCCCTGGGGATATTTTCCGTTCCCTGGGGGACCCTTCCCGCGCCGAACAAATTCTGGGATTTCGAGCTCAGACCAGCCTGACTGAAGGCTTGCGTGAGACGGTAAGGTGGATGTAGGAATGAGAGCTGCGCTCCGCCATCCTAACCGCATGTTATTCATTGGAGACCTGTTGATGATCGTAGTCTCCGTCTTGGGTAGTTTTGCCTTGCGGTTACCCCTGGGTCCCCTGTTCAATTACTACTTGCCGCAGGCCGTATGGATGTTCAGTGTGGCTTTGATCATCAAGCCAGGCATATATTTCAGTTTCGGGTTGTATCGCCGCGTGTGGGCTTACGCCAGCACCCGCGAACTGAAATTGATCACTGTTGCCGTCACCACGGCCTCCGTGGCAGTCTCCTTAACTGTTATATTGCTGGCTTCTTTGCGGGTGTATACAGGTTTTCCCCGCAGCGTTTTAGCGATCGACTGGTTGCTCTCCTTGCTGGCGGTCGGCGGTTTGCGTTTCGCTCTGCGCTTGTTGGCCGAGAGCCGGTCGACAGGTGTGGATACCCAGCGCCGCGGACGTAGGGTGCTGATCGTGGGAGCAGGCGATGCCGGAGCATTGGTGGTGCGCGAAATGCAGAAGAACCCTCAACTTAATCTTTCTCCGGTGTGTTTCGTCGACGACGACTCATCCAAGCAAAAGCAGCATATTCACAACGTGCCAGTCGAGGGCACACTGGATGATATCGGGCGCCTGGTGGATGCACGGCGCATCCAGGAGGTGATCATTGCTATTCCCAGCGCTCCAGGGCGAGTGGTGCGCCAGGTGACTGAAAGCTGCCGGCAAAAGGGGGTGCTCTTCCGGACAATGCCGGGGATTTACGAATTGATCGGTGGCAAGATTAACGTCGGACGCCTGCGTGAGGTGGAGATCACCGACTTGCTTCGGCGAGCACCAGTGCAAATCGACGAAAACCTGATTGGCGCCAGTTTAAGTGGGCGGCGAGTGTTGGTCACAGGCGCGGGCGGCTCTATTGGCCGGGAGTTGTGCCGCCAGATCGCTCGTTGGGGACCGACGGATTTAACCCTTTTAGGGCATGGCGAAAACAGTGTTTTTGAGACGCTGATCGACCTTGAAGAGAGTTTCCCCTCCTTGCCCTTGCACACCATCATCGCTGATGTGCGCGACCCAGACCGTCTGGCTAACATCTTCAATGGCTTTAGCCCCCAGGTTGTATTTCACGCCGCGGCGCATAAGCATGTCCCTCTGATGGAAGCCAATGTTGAAGAGGCGATCACGAACAACGTAATCGGCACGCGCAATGTCGTTGAAGTGGCGCTTAACTTCGAAGTCGAACGCTTGGTGATGATCTCCACCGATAAAGCCATTCGCCCCACCAGCGTCATGGGGGCGACCAAACGCGTGTCCGAGCTGCTGGTGCTGGATGCCGCGCAACGATCGAGACGTGCTTTCTCGGTAGTGCGTTTTGGCAACGTGTTGGGCAGCCGTGGCAGTGTCATCCCACTTTTCAAGCGTCAGATCGCCAGCGGTGGCCCGGTGACTATTACCCATCCGGAAATGAAGCGCTATTTTATGACCATACCCGAGGCGGTGCACATGGTGCTGCAGGCTTCCGCCATGGGCAAAGGGGGTGAAGTATTTGTGCTGAAGATGGGCGAACAAATCCGCATTCTGGACCTGGCCGAGGACCTGATCCGCCTTTCCGGGCTAGAACCGGAAAAGGATGTTGAAATTGTCTTCACCGGCATCCGGCCAGGAGAGAAGTTGAGTGAGGATTTGTGGGATCAATGGGCGCGGTTCGAACCAACCATGCATGCCGACATCCTGCGCCTGGTCGATGAGGACATTCTGAGCAACCAGGCTTTGTCGCGTGCCGTGAACGAGCTGGCTTACCTGGCCGGCGAGGGTGATGTAGATGGGATCATCCATTTACTGGACGAGACGATCCCCGGTGCAGCTGTGCGCAGCGTTCCTCCACCTGATTTGACTGCTGTGGTCTAAGTGTAGAAATGATACGTGAAGAGGACAAGTTAGATTTATGACGATTGTGACTCCTACCGAATGGGATGCTTTTCTTTCCAACCGACCCCACGCTCACCTAATGCAGACGACGGCGTGGGGCGATTTGAAATCCGCCTTCGGTTGGCAGGTCACCCGCTTGGTCACCCAGCTGCCAAAGGGGGCTGTTGGCGCACAGCTGCTCTTCCTGCGCCTGTACCCTGGCCTGACCCTGGCCTATCTGCCCAAAGGACCGGTAGGGGATATGCCGGGACAGATCGATCTATTGGAACCCTTGTTGCCGGAGTTAGATAACCTCTGCCGCCAAAGGCGAGCAGCCTTTCTAAAGGTCGAACCGGATCAATTGCTCGATCCAGTCCTCCTTTTTGAGCTCAAACCACCAACCGGGTTCAGACCCAGCCAGCACGCCATCCAGCCCCCGCGCACCATCCTGGTGGACTTGTGCGGCAATGAAGAGCAAGTGCTGGGTCGAATGAAACAGAAGACCCGTTACAACATCCGTTTGGCCTTAAAGAAGGGGGTGATCGTGCAGCCTAGCTCCGATCTCGAGCTGTTCTATCGCTTGATGGAAGCGACTGGCCAGCGTGACCAGTTCGGCATTCACTCCGTGGATTATTACCGCCGGGCTTACGAGCTTTTCCACCCGCGTGGCGAGGGGGAGTTGTTAGTAGCCGAGTTCGAAGGGGAACTTTTGGCGGCGCTGATGGTTTTCGCCCACGGTGAACGCGCCTGGTACTTCTATGGCGCTTCGGCCAGCCAACGCCGGGACTTGATGCCCACCTATCTAATTCAATGGGAAGCCATGCGGTGGGCGCGCGCCAGGGGATGCACCCAGTACGACTTGTGGGGGATACCGGACGTCGATGAGCAGGTGTTGGAATCGCAATTCACAGAACGCACCGACGGGCTGTGGGGCGTATACCGCTTCAAACGCGGCTTTGGAGGGCGGTTGCGGCGCGGCGCCGGCCCCTGGGACCGCGTCTACCGGAACTCGCTCTATAAACTTTACCTTTGGTGGGTAGGCAAGGGATTGAAAGGACGTGGATAGGGGGAACATGGATGCCTCAACCTGGAATAACCTGATCGCATCCCTGCCGGGTGCCCACGTCCTGCAAACCTGGGAATGGGGACAGATTAAGGCGCGCTTAGGCTGGGAACCGATCCCAAAGGTGTGGCAGGATGCACAGGGACAGACCTCGGCGGCAGCCCTGGTGCTGGTGCGCGCCCTGCCGGTGCCCGGCCTGGCTGATCGATCCCAGGTTTTTTATGTTCCGCGTGGACCTCTGCTGCAGGATTGGGCTGACCCAGGCTTACGCCGCCAGGTGATCGAGGACTTGCACCTCCTGGCGCGGCAGCGAAAGGCGATTTTCATAAAAATCGATCCGGATGTACGCCTGGGGAGCGGTGTCCCTGGGACGCCTGACGCTCGCGAGGATGACGTAGGCCAGGCTGTGTGCGCCGATCTGCACGCGTATGGCTGGCGGTTTTCCGAGGAACAGGTCCAATTTCGCAACACGGTGGTGATAGACTTGAGATTATCTCCCGAAGACCTCCTGGCGCGCATGAAGCAGAAGACGCGTTACAATGTCCGCCTGGCTGAGCGGCGGGGCGTCACTATACGGCAGGGAACAGAGGCTGACCTGGTATCCCTCTACCGCATGTATGCCGAAACTTCCTTGCGCGACAAATTTGTCATCCGGGAGGAAGCCTATTACCGGGCACTCTGGGAGATTTTCATACAGGCTGGGATGGCCGAGCCGTTGATCGCTGAAGTGGAGGGCCAGCCTGTCGCTGGCCTGGTGATATTCCGCTTTGCAGGTAAAGCCTGGTATATGATTGGCATGTCGCGGGAAGCAGCCCGCGAAAAAATGCCCAGTCACCTGTTGCAGTGGGAGGCCATGCTGCGGGCGAAGGCTGCCGGATGTAAGCTTTACGATTTGTGGGGCGCGCCAGATGAATTCTTGGAAAGCGACCCGCTGTGGGGAGTGTACCGGTTCAAAGAGGGTTTTGGGGGGAAAGTGGTGCGCGGGATCGGAGCGTGGGATTTGCCGGTGCGACCCTTTTATTATCGTCTCTATACCCAGGTTCTGCCGCGCCTCCTGGACTGGATGCGCTGGCGCGGTCGTACGCGCACGCAACACTCAATATCGCGGTTGAATCATTAAAACCGTGAAGTCGCAAAGTACGCAAAGACATGAATAATACCTCGTGAATTTCTCATAGCTCCTTCTCGATTGGAGACAACCAATGATCCCACGTATTCGTTTTGCATATCTGCCCACCCTAGTTGAGGCAATGCCCCGCCTGTCGGCAGCGCTGGGGGGGCCACAGCTGCTGGTCAAGCGCGATGACCTGACTGGCCTGGCTTTCGGCGGTAATAAGACGCGTAAATTAGAGTTCTTGCTGGCCGAGGCGCAGGCTCAGGGCGCGCGCACACTGATCACTGCCGGGGCAGTCCAGTCCAACCACTGCCGGCAGACTGCCGCCGCTGCTGCCCGTTTTGGTTTTGAGTGCATCCTGGTGTTGACCGGAGAAGAACCGGCATCTCCGTCGGGGAATATGCTCCTGGATCGCCTGTTTGGGGCGCAGATCGTGTGGGCTGGTGAGGCGGGGCGCGAGGCAACTTTACAGCAGGTTGTCAGGCGTGCCCAGGAGGTAGGCCAGCGTCCCCATCTGATCCCCTTTGGTGGATCCAGCCCGACCGGCGCGGCAGCCTTCGCCTATGCGCTGGAGGAATTGATTGAGCAGGGCGTCCGACCAGATTGGATCATCTTTGCTACTTCCTCTGGCGGCACCCAGGCCGGGTTGGTAGCCGGGGTGCGCCGATTTGGTTTTCAAGGCCAAATCTTGGGGATCAGCATCGATGAACCAGCTCCGGTTTTACGAGAACGCGTAGCAGAATTGGCAGGCAGAACCGCCGAACTTATCGGCGAAAAAGCCTCTTTCTCAGCCGATGATATTCTCGTCAATGCCGATTACCTGGGGGGAGGCTATGGGGTCATGGGATCGGGCGAGCAGGAGGCTTTGCATCTCTTCGCCCGCCAGGAAGGCCTGTTGCTTGACCCGGTCTATACCGGGCGAGCTGCGGCTGGCCTGATCGACCTGGTGCGGCAGGGATTCTTCTCGCCAAACGAAACCGTGCTATTCTGGCACACTGGCGGCGGCCCGGCGCTGTTCGCTGATCGCTACCGTGAGATGCTGTTACAGTGATCTATTGCAACCCAAGCAACTCATAGACCGGAATCGGTTCACTCTTCCCCTTGGCGACAACCGGGGTCGCCTGCTGGGTCTGCACCTGGTTGCGCACCTGTTCATAGACCTGGACGCTGATCAGGATTTGCCCTGGATTGGCATTTTCCTGAAGGCGCTTGGCGATGTTAACGCTGTCGCCGATGACGGTGTATTCCATGCGTTTTTGGGTGCCGATCAAGCCCAGTACCGCTTCTCCGAAGTGGATGCCGGTCCCGAAAGAGAGCCGAAACTGAGGGGGTAGTTCTTTTTGAACTGCGGAGACGGCGGCCCGCATGGACAAGGCGGCGCGCAGCGCCCGCAAAGTGTGGTCTTTTTGCGGGATAGGGGCGTTAAAGAATGCCATGATAGCGTCACCCAAGAATTTGTCGATCGTGCCTCCTTCGCCCAGGATGGCTTCGGTTGCGGCTCCCAGGTACCGGTTGAGCACGGACACCAGTTCTTCCGGTGCGTGGCGTTCGCTCAGGCTGGTGAAGCCGCGCATATCCGCAAATAGGGTGGTGATCTGGGTGCGTTTGCCGCCCAGCTGCAGTTCACTTGGGTTAAGTTGATCGATCACCGCCGGGGAGACCATGCGTTCGAATAAGCGCCGCTGACCCTCCAGGCGCCTGGTTTCCGTCAAATCCTCCATCACTATCGCCACACCTTGGGTGGTTACTTCCGCATCCTTAAGCGGAGAGAGGTTAAAACTCAAGGTGAGCGAGCCGCGTCCAGGCACTTCGGGGCTTAATTCCAATCCGACGATTTGCTGGTTGCTTTGGCGCACACGTGCCAGATGACGCGGCAGGTGCAAATCGCTCAAGAGAGGCACTTCGCCAACCTTGCGGCCGATCAAATCCGAACGGCTTTGTCCAAGGATGGCTTCCGCAGCGCCATTGCTGAGGGTGATCCGGTCTGCGAGGTCTGTGGTGATCACGCCACTAGCAATCGAAGCGAAGACATTGTCCATCAAGTTTTTGATTTCTCTCACTTCGGCCAGGGTGTGCCGGATCGATTCGAACAGGCGGGCATTGTCGATGGCTACGGCAGCCTGGTTGGCGAAAGCTGCCAGTAAGTTTCGTTCTGTCTCGGTGAATAGACCGGTGCGGATGCGATTATCGGCATAGATCACGCCGATTAGATCATCTTTGACTTTGAGGGGCACGCACAGGATCGAGCGCAGGTTCAGGGTGATCACGCTTTCCTGGCTGTCGAAGCGTGGGTCTTGTTGAGCGTTGGTGGTGAGCACCGGCTGTCCTTCGTCAATCACCCGATTGACCACACTGCGGCTGATGGCAGATTCAGACGCGTCGAGGGTTTCTTGCTCCCAATTGCGAGCGATATGGATGGCTAACTTCCCCTGCCTGTCTTTTAACATAAGAAAACCACGTTCAGCTCCAGTCAGGCGCACAATGGTATCCATCACAATGCGCAGCACGTCATCCAACTGGAGAGAGGAGTTTACGATCTGGCTGATGCCCGCCAGGGCTAACAGGTTGTCTCGTTCCTCCTCCTGCCTGGCGATCTGGCGGCTGATGCGAGTTAAAGAGCCCGCTAACTGGGCCAGGTTTTCCAGGGCGTCTTCAGAACAGGGATTGGTCTCTGCCTGGAGCCCCAGGCGGATCTGGTCGGTGAGTTGGCTGAGGCGCAGGATTTGCCTGTCCAGCGGGAGGGTTGTTGAGGGAGTGGATTTGGGATCCATCGCAGAGCTTTGCGTCAACGATTCTGACGACCGGTAGAACGCAGGCCGGCTTTGAGCGGTTCCTGGAAGGGAGCGAAAATGCGTTGGAGCAGCGCCAGGTAGGAGGTGTTGCGAATCTCTTTCCCTGCTTGCTGAGCTACCCAGGCATCTCCGCTTCGCTCCCCATAAGTGGCTGCCTGGTATTCAAAGAGCAGGCTGTGGATGGGTTTCTCTGCTACTGGCAACAGGCCTTCCAGGATGGCGGCGCGCTCGGCTGGGGTGTCGGTCGTGGTGGGTGGCCTGCCCAGGCGAGACAAGGCGCGGTTAAGTTCCAAATAGGCGCGGGCGAGTGGGGAAAGGGTAGCGGAGCGTGCCCAGCGACGCAGTGTGGCCGGCGGCTCCAGGCCTAGACGTCGCAGGCTGGCTTCAAATTGAACCGGGAAGGGCGGGTAGCCACGCTTCCGCCGAACCTGTCCAACCAGGAATAAGACGAAAACGATCCCCAGCGCCAGGGTCAGGAGCTTGTAGGCGAGTGGGATCCTCTGAAGCAAACCGGTAGAAAGGTCTGGTGGCAGTGCTCCCTGGCCAGCCAAGTCCTCCCGGTTGTTGAGGTTCTGGTTTCTGGAATCCTGCCCCTGGTTGGTTAATTCGGGGTTCTCTGCGGGGTTTGAGATGTTTCCTGTGGGGCGAAAGATCGGCAGCTGAGAGGCGGTCGGTTCGAATTCTACCCAGCCCACATTGGGGAAGAATACTTCTGGCCAGGCATGGGCATCGCGGTGGCGCACAGTGTATACCCCACCGGTGACAACCGCCTCTTCTGGCACAGCACCCGAGGGTAAGGTGGGGATGGTTGCTGGCTGCGCTGGAGAAGAGCGCTCTCCCTCGGCATAACCCACGGCCATACGGGAGGGGATGCCCAGCGAACGCAGCAGGATGACCTCAGCAGTGGCGTAGTAATTGCAGAACGCCTGGCGATGGTCGAACAGGATCCAGTCAATCGGCTCTTGTCTGGTGGGGACAGTGGGGACGGTTTCGTTATATTCCAGGTTCGCACGCAGATAGTTGGTAACTGCCTGGGCGATATCGTAAGGGTTGTCCAAGCCAGAGGCGATCTGCTGTGCCAGCAGCCGGGTGCGGGGGGTGATCGTTTCTGGCAGCTGCAAATATCGCCCAGTTACCCAGGACGGGTAATCCTGTCCCGCGGCGCGCAAATCGGCGACTGTGGCGGAAGTGAGGGAGGCATTGACCTTGTAGACATCCCCGGCCCTTAACAGGGGATTCGCTTTCAAATATCCCAGGTCGATTGTGCCATCTGGGTTGACCGCGATTTGCGCCTCGACTGGACGGCTTACCCACAGCGGTTGGGCGGGTGTATTTAAGTTTTGGAGGGGATACAGGGTTTTTATAGTGAAGTCGCCAGTTGAGCGCCCTTGATATTCAGGGAAGTCCAGGTTAAAGGTGTCAGGGTTCAGGGAGCGAACACCAGGCAGGGTGCTTGACCAGCTGCCTTCGTAAGTATCGTAGACCCGGGCGCGCCAGTAATAGCGCACACCCGCCTCAGCCTGGGGCGGGGCCTCGATGGTCATGATCACTGTGTCGGTCAGGGGATTGCCGCGCCCTAATGGCAATGTGTCTCCATACAGATCGGTCACAAATCCCACTGAAGCCTGCAGGGAGGCGAAGGCATTGCTCAACCGCTCGCGAACAGTGATCCACGGCCGGGTGGCGCGCCCCCAAACCTGCTCAGCAGGGGGGAGTGCCTTAGCCAGGGCTGGCGCAGTCCAGGCAAATAACACGAGAATAGCTGTGGTCACCAAGCCCAAACGGATCGAGTCCAACCCAACAAAGGGTGGGAGAAAGGTACCGTTCTGTTTCCAGCGCTTTTGCAAGTGGAGAAAGTGCATTCGGGCGACCAACAGCAGCGAAAGGAAGATATAACCAGCCAGGAACCAGGTGCGGATTGAAAAGAAAGCGTCATAAGCCTGGATGATGACCAACGCTAGCCCAGTGGGGAGGATCGCCCGCCAGGGATACCCGTGGCGCGTCAGGCTATAGCCGGCATAGACACTTATTGCCCAGAACAGGGTAGCCATCAGGCAAATGAAGAACAGGTTGTCAGAAACTGGTTTCTGGCGGAAGATATCGTCCAGGATGATCAACAGGCGATTGCCAACACTCACCAGCCGATCCGGCCAAAGCACCCCCCGCCCCAGGGTTAACCCGACCTGCCAGCCGATAGTAAATAGGCCATAAACAAAGGCTAAGAGCCTGGCGACCGAGGGCGAGAAGAGGCTTTGACCCAAGGCCAGACCGGCGAGTGCCCCCAAGAATGCCACCGTCTGCACTAGATCCAAGTGATCCGCCCATTCGGTAGCGTTCAGACGGGTGGCTGCTGTCAATAGGGCGGCCAGGAGCAGCGAGACAGCTGGCCAATCCCACCAGCGTTCAGAAATTTCGGGGCTTGTCTCAGTATACATGGTTCCACCAATAATCGAAGTAGTTCTACTAAACTCGTTTGTATTTGTAATACGATTAATTATACAAGCTGGATACTTCTAGAGTCCAGTTTAACCCAAAATCAAAACGGTGGCTAGGCAAATTGTAAAAGAAACCCCTCCGGCAACGATTGAACCGGAGGGGCTATGGATCCCAAAGAGCAGTCAGTTACCCAAACCGGTGGAAGTCAGACGCATCTCTCAGCCATTGATCCCAACGTGAGTCAGTTATATGCTGACGCACCCGGCTGAACCAAAGGTCTGCATAACCCTGGAAGTCCTCATCCAATTTGGAGATGCCGGTCTGAGTAGTGCCCCACATGGATTCGTGGATCTCAGACATGGGCCACATCAGCTTGAGGCGGGCGAAATTCTTCGGCGTCACTTCGCCGAAGTATTCCTGCAAGAGACAACGCACCAGGTCGTCGTTCAAGCGATGGTGGTGGCAGAAGTTCCCCAGGTCGAAGAAGATGTCGCCCATGCCGGCGTACTCCCAATCGAGCAATCGCAGTTCGCCGATCTCGCCTGGCACGTCCTCATCCAGCCAGTTCAGGTTGAGCAGGTCGTCGTGGCAGGGAGTGGGGAGATAGGGGTCCTTGAGCAGGGCTTCTTCGCACTGGTGCATTTTCTGCATGATCCAGTCGAAGTCGAAGGGAAACTTGCAGTTGTTGCTCTTGGAAATGCTGATCAGCCATTCCACCCGGCGGAAGACGTTAAACTCGCCTTTCAGGGGTGGACACTGCTTGTGGAAAAGGCGAATCTTACGCACTACCCGGATGATATTATCTGGCTTGGAAATCTCCTCGGGTGGGACGCGTTTGCCGTTCACAAAACGGGTGACCAGGTAGCCTTCCGGCTCGATGAAGTACACCACTTCCGGGGCGACGCCCAGTTTGCCGGCTTCCAGGTTAGCCTGGTGTTCAACGTCGCGCCGGATGCCTAGTTTTTCGGTACCGGCTCCGGTGATGCGCAATACATAGGATTTTTGGTCGGCATCGATCTTATAGTTCAGGTTGGTAATCCCGCCGCCCAATTGCCTGGTTTTTAGGTCTTTAGCGTTTACAAGGAACGGTACTCGGGCAATCGCCTCTTCAAGAGTAAGAGCCATTGAGCTCCTCCCAGAAAATTGTATTCAGTAGTCAGAGGTTAGATATTCAAACTGATCACTGAACCGTGATGATGTCGTTCGTGATTTCCTGGAAAATGGTTTGGTTCGCTCCGGACGGGATGGATGAGCGATGACTTTAATCCGGAGCCAACCAGTGTTATAAATTTCAAGCCTGAGCTGGACAAAACAATAAACGAGGCAAGCTGCCAGGAAGGCAGCTTGCCTCGTTGGATTACTGTAGCCGATCCACAAAAATCGTTTTTATGTCGGATATACAATCAGAGATGGGTAACATCCCGTACTGCTCAGGCTTTTTCCAGTACGCGTTGTCCGGCGACAACCGCCATGCGGTTGCTGACATATTCTTCCAGGCCGATGGAGGCCTTGGAGAAGGCTTCGGCAGTGGTGATGGTGGCGGGGTGGGCGTTGAACTGGTCAATCTCCATGCCGTTCTCGTCCCAGGATTGCAGGACGTAGGGGATCTTGCTCAGCTTGTAGAGGGCTTCCTCCGGTACATCGTCCCACAGGATCTCCTCCTGGAATGTGAGGTTTTCGCAGCGCTGGAAGAGCGGCTCCAGGACATAGGGGGGCATGGTGTAGACGATATCGCCGGCAATCTTGGAGACGTCCCAGAAGTGGTAATTGCCTCCCACCAGGGGACCGTCCCGCATCGAACAGGCCAGCATTTTGCTGGGCATGGCGTTCTCTTTCAATAGGTTGAAGGCCTTGCGAAAGACGTAAATGCCCAGCCAGTGCTTGTCGCTCCAGGAAAGTGTGAGACCACGCCGCGCGGCCTGCTTATCCAGCTCAGGGTGTTCCGTAAGGCGCCCGATCATCATCGTGATCACGGCGCGCCACTTGCTCATGTCGACCCCGTTCTTCTCGCCGAGGGCGTAACCTTCCTTAGCGGCGTTGGCCACCGCCCAGATCTGCGGCATGGTAAAGCAGGTGGTGACGTTGGTGGGGATGGCCATCGAGGTCAGGGCCTTGACCACCTCGACGCCTTGGGTGCTGGCCGGGACTTTGATCATCAGATTGGGAGCAATCGCCCGGATCTCTTTAGCCATCTCGATCATTTTCTCGGGCTCGGTGATCAAGCGCGGATCCAGCTGGCCTGAGATGTATCCATAGCGACCGTTAGAGGCCTCCCAGATAGGGAGCATCATCTCCGCCCCGCGGTGGATGATCTCCCGGTACGTCAGCCAGAAATATTCGTGCTGGGTCAGCCCTGGGTTATCGAGGATCAGAGTGTCGATCCATTCGTTCCAGAAAGCTGGATCGTTCTTGACTGCTCCCAAGGATAGCGGTGGGTTGGTGGTGCAGCCCCGAACCAGGCTTTTAGCTGGGTCGTCAAGCACATAAATCCGGTTGAGCTGTTCCGCAAGGACAGCCTTCTTGGCCGCCGGGGCGGCGTCAACCATCTTCTTAACCCACGTTTCGAAGATCAAGGGGGACGAATCCCACCAGATTTCCATATCGGGGTGGACTTGTGTCAATCTCTCGATAACACTTTCATTCATGTAACTACCTCCTTTCAGGTAATTTGGTTTCTTAACGAAATAGAGTGACCGTCAGGGAATAACGATCACCCCGGTTATAACAATAGGTAAACTCTACCGGTGTGCCATCGTCGGCGTACACGGTTCGCTCTTTGTAGAGGATCGGTGCGCCCTCTTCGATCTCCATCAGCCTGGCCAAATCTTCGTCTGCTTCGCGCGCTTCGAGCTTCTGCACGGCGCTTTTCACGCGATAACCATACGCCTCGAACAATGACCAGAGGTGTTGCGCTTCCAGGGATCTTAAGTCTTCATTAAGCAGTTTAGAAAAGAGTTCGTGGGGAATATGCGCGTCGTGTACGGTGACCGGAATTTCATCCGCGTAGCGCAGAGTCTTAATGCGGATAACTGGCTCGCCTACTTGAATGGACAGAGCCTCGGCGACTTTCTGTTTGGCAGAGATCACCTGGATATCGAGGATGCAGGCTCTGGCGTTGATCCCTTTTATATTTGAGCTCTCGAAGAAATTGGTCAGGCGGCTGTGATCCCTCTCGACATGGGGGAAGGCGACAAACGTGCCAATCCCGTGGCGCCGGTAGAGCAGGCCTTCCTCGATTAAATCTGTAATACCTTGCCGGACGGTCATGCGGCTGACGCCATATTGTGCGGCAAGTTCGTCCTCAGAGGGTAACTTTTGACCCCGCTCGAGTTCCCCCTCTGTGATCTTCTCTCGGAGCGATTCCCGAATTTTTACGTAGAGTGGGATGCCTTCAGTTCGTGAAAGGTCTCTCATCGGGTTAGGCGTTTTTTGGATAAAAGTTGTCTAATTATATAGACGTATAGATATCTATATTTTACAATAACTATTTTGTGTTGTAAAGATGCAAATGGATGAAAACTTTCACGAGGGGGTGTATTTATGGTAAAATTTGCGCCATTGCCCGTCATGTTTTGACCGCCATTCCAGGGCGAGATCGCTAAACTAATAACCCCCCAGGAGTTTACCTAGGTTACGCGATACTCCAGCCGTCTCAGGAGCATCTATGCACAATGATTGGCTCTTTATCGGAATATTCCTTATTATAGCTCCCGTTTTTCCTGGCCTCGCGCTGGTCATCCCCCGAATTATTGCGCCACGCAAGCCGAATGCCCTAAAGTCGCAAACTTACGAATGCGGGATTGAGACCTTTGGGGAAACCTGGGTGCAGTTCAAGGCCCAATACTATATCTTTGCCCTGGTGTTTCTCATCTTCGATGTTGAGGTTGTTTTTTTGTTCCCATGGGCAATTGCATTCGATCAAATCCCCTTGTTCGCTGTCATAGAAGGCGTTATATTTATCCTCATCCTGTTCATCGGCCTGGTTTATGCCTGGCGTAAAGGCATATTGGAATGGATGTAGGGAATAGGAATTGAAGATTTCGAAAGGCTGAAGGAGTACTTCCCTCAGCCTTTTTGTGCGGTTCCCGCCAGGGTAATCGCGGAAATACAGGAGAAGTGGTATGGGTGATCCGATTAATGCGATAGCGAATTGGTTGAGTGGCTGGTTAACCGCTTTAGGACTGCCGGCGAGCCTGGTGACCGTTATTCTGATGGTATTGGGGGTGGTAGTGCTGGCCAGTTTTGTGTTGATCGTCGACATCTTGTTGGTCTGGGTGGAACGAAAGGTTGTGGCGCGTTTCCAGGACCGCCTGGGTCCCAACCGGCTTGGACCCTTTGGGCTGATCCAGCCGGTGGCCGATATCATTAAACTGCTGATCAAGGAAGATATCACACCTGTCGGCGCAGACCGGATCATTTATAATATTGCGCCGATCATGGCGCTGGCAGTTGTGCTCCTGCTCTGGGCGGTGATCCCCTTCGCGCCGACCATCCTGGGAGCTGACGTGAATGTCGCTGTGCTCTACATCGTTGCCGTCGGTGCGCTAGGGACTTTGGGGGTGATCATGGCAGGCTGGGCTTCCAATAACAAGTACGCCTTACTGGGCGCTTTTCGCACCGTCGCCCAGATGGTTTCCTATGAAGTGCCAATGGTGATCGCCTTGTTGGTGCCGGTGCTCCTGGCGCGCTCGATGGGTCTGCAGGTAATCGTGAATGCTCAAGAGCCGTGGTATATCCTGGTGGCGCCATTGGCGGCGATCATTTTCCTGATTACGTCTATCGCCGAGCTCGGCCGGGCTCCCTTCGATATCAATGAGGCCGAGTCGGAGATCGTGGCCGGATTTCATATCGAGTATACGGGGATGAAGTTTGGCCTGTTCTACGCCGGGGAGTTGTTGCACGCATTGACTGTCTCGGCATTATTCTCCACCCTCTTCCTGGGTGGCTGGCGGGGGCCTTTCGCCGAGCAAGTGCCTATCCTGGGAGTTGTTTACCTGTTCATCAAGGCTTTCTTTATATATTGGGTGATCATGTGGATCAAATACTCTTTTCCCCGTCTGCGCATTGACCAGATGCTCGGCTTCAGCTGGAAATTCCTCACACCGCTGGCGTTAGCCTTACTGATCGTCACGGCCATCCTGGATAAGGTCATAGAGGGCGTATCCACGCCAGTCTACGTGATCAGCCATCTGATGGCTAACCTGATCATCGCCTGGGGGACGGTGCAGCTCTTGCGCACCTATGCCCGCTTCGAGCGCAAACGGGTGGCGGAGGTGCGGCCGGTGGCGGTAGCTCCAGAAGCCGATTATAAAGAACTCATCGTACAGGAGTGAGTTTATGACCGCAATGCAAGTGGTATTTTTGGTTACGGCAGTGGTAACCTTGGGAGGGGCGGTGATGGTAGTCACCGCCCGTAATTTGGTACATGCCGCCTTGTGGTTGATCCTGACGTTGTTCGGGGTGGCAGTTATGTTTGCCCTGCTCAACGCCCCATTTTTTACAGTGGTGCAGGTGGTGATCTACATTGGGGCGATTTCGATCCTGATGATCTTCGCCATCATGCTGACCCGGCGCGTAATGCAAGACAGTGGCCCGCAGGTCAATCCAGGCTGGTGGATGTCGATCCTGCTGGCATTGTTGCTGTTCGGTGGACTGACGTGGATGCTGAGCACCTGGACCGGATTTGGCACGCCGCTGCCCGATCTGCCGGCAGGCGTCGATCCCCTCCTGGCATTGGGTAAAGCCCTGGTCTCGCCCGATGGGTATGTGCTGCCTTTCGAGCTGGCTTCGGTACTCCTGCTGGCGGCGCTGATTGGAGCGATCGTCGTGGCCTGGGAGAAGAAATCATGATCTCGTTATCTTATTACCTGGTTTTTTCAGCTGCGCTCTTCTGTATCGGTCTATACGGCGTGCTGGCCCGTAAGAACGCGGTAGCCGTTTTGATGGGGATAGAGCTGATGTTGAACGCGGTGATCGTCAACGTGTTGGCTTTCTGGCGTTTTCGGACCCCGGAGTTGATCGCCGGGCAGGCTTTTGCAGTGATGGTCTTCGCTGTGGCGGCTGCGGAAGTGGCGGTTGGCCTGGCGTTGTTCATCTCGATCTATCGTCGCCGCCACACCGTGGCTGCAGACGAGATCGATCTCTTGAAATGGTGATCTGAGGCGGCTTATGACGACTGAAAGCATTATTTGGCTTCTTCCCCTTCCGCCGATCGTGGCGTTTTTCCTGATCGTCCTGTTCACGAACCGAAGCAAGGCTCTCAGCCACACGATTGCCGTTGGGGCTGCTTTCCTCTCCTGGTTGGGCAGTATGGTGGTCTTTGTGCGTGCCTTTCAAGTGGAGCACCTAGGAGCAAACCCATATACTTCGGTGATCAACTGGTTTCCAACGGGCGACACGTTTTTCCAAATTGGGGTGTGGGTTGACCCGCTCGCAGCGGTGACGCTTTTCTTTGTAGCTTGGACCGTGTTGATGATTTTCATCTACAGCGTCGGTTACCACAACTTTGGTCAACCGAAAGGCGAAGCCGATCATGCTGGCCTGCAGCCGCACGGAGCAACGGTCACCGATGAGCACGGTCATAAGCACCGGGTGCCCTCCATCGAACCGATGTATTCGCGCTTCTTCGCCTTCATCGCCCTGTTTGCCTTCGGGATGTACACCCTGGTAGTCTCTGATAACCTGCTGACCCTTTTCGTTGGCTGGGAGATCATGGGCTTGTGCTCCTACCTGCTGATTGGGTTTTGGTACGCCAAGCCATCCGCCCGGGCTGCGGCAATCAAAGCTTTCTTGACCACGCGAGTGGGCGATGTCTTTATGTTGTTGGGCCTGGCCTACCTGTATAAGACCACCGGCAGCTTGAGTTATGAGGTGATCTTCGCTGAGGAAACGCTGCATACACTGGTCGTCTCAGCATCTCCGATCCTGGGTTTTTCCGCCGCCGCACTGATCGGCGTCCTGATCTTCATCGGCACAATGGGCAAATCGGCGCAATGGCCCTTGCACGTGTGGTTGCCGGATGCGATGGAAGGCCCGACCCCGGTTTCGGCGATGATCCATGCCGCCACGATGGTCTCGGCAGGCGTCTATCTGGTGATCCGCTTCTTCCCGATCCTTTCGGCGGGCGCGGAACACGGCGCGCTGACGATACCGATGATGTTGATGTCTTTCATCGGGGCGTTCACCGCCCTGTTTGCCGCCACTATTGCCCTGGCTCAAAACGATATTAAGCGCGTCTTGGCCTACTCGACCATTTCCCAGTTGGGTTACATGATCGCGGCCCTGGGCATCGGGGCATATGTGGCAGCCGCCTTCCACCTGGTTACGCATGCCTTCTTCAAGGCGCTGCTCTTCCTCGGTTCTGGCTCAGTCATTCACGGTATGGAGCACGGCGTCTTGCACACCGGCGAAGCCATTGACCCGCAAGACATGTTCAACATGGGCGGGTTGCGCAAGAAAATGCCGCTTACCTTCTGGACGTTCCTTATTGGCGGCTTTGCCTTGTCGGGTTTCCCGTTGGTCACTGCGGGCTTCTGGTCCAAGGATGAAATCCTGGCGGATGCCTTTGGGCACGGTCATTTGGTGGTCTTCATCACCCTGGCTCTGGCTGCCCTGCTGACCGCTTTCTATACCATGCGCCAGATCTCCCTGACCTTCCTGGGAGGAGCGCGCAGCGACTCCGCGGGTCATGCACAGGAGACCAAGTGGACGATGACGCTCCCCCTGGTTGTTTTGGCTTTCTTCGCTGTAACCGCCGGATGGGCTGGCATCCCGGAGCATTTCCCTGCCCTGGGGGGCCTGCTTCCCAACTGGTTCCACGAGTTCGTCGGTAGTACCCTGGCGGAGTTCCCAGAAGGGGT
>Ga0209126_1000048_pt1 | contig 32290 bp, 22 predicted proteins | sample RifCSP19_1_FD_184024 | JGI IMG/M metagenome (GOLD analysis project Ga0209126, IMG submission 184024) | Soil microbial communities from Rifle, Colorado - Rifle CSP2_sed 19_1 (SPAdes) (version 2) | ecosystem: Environmental > Terrestrial > Deep subsurface > Rock core/Sediment | place: Rifle...
GCTTTCTTTCCCATACTTCTATAAACACCAACTACAATTCCAACAAGCTTAAAAGATGGATACTTTTTATCTATTACAATTGGTTTGAATTCGGGATTCTCAGATAAAAGTTCAATCTCATTTTTCTTTTTATAAAATCGTTTTACAACTGCTGCGTCGTCCAAAACTGCAGCAACTATTTGTCCGTTCTTTGGTTCAAGGTTAGGATTTACAATTACAATATCGCCGCTAAAAATGTACGCATCCTTCAAGCTGTCACCCTTCACCCGCAGCAGAAAGGAATCTTTCGGCATTTTTGCAATTGTTGGAAGCTCAACGGTATCTATTGCATCAGGGTAAATTGTTAACGGATTACCAGCAGCAACTTCTCCAAGTACCGGACGTGGAATGAAAAACTTGTCCTCCAATGTAAGTTCAATTGCTCGTGAAAGTTTCGGATTCTTCTTAATGAATCCTTTCCTCTCCAATGCTTGCAAGTGCTGCTGAACTGTTGAACGATTCTTATAACCGAATCGTAAAGCAATTTCAGCCAATGTTGGTTGAATGCCTCGAGCTACCTTTTGATCAATTAAGTGATCAAGAAGTTGTCTTTGAATTTTAGTTAATTCCTTAGCCATGATACACCTTCGGTTTGTGGGTTACAGGGTTTTAAGATTAAGATAAAGAGGAAGATTAAGAGTGAAGAAAATCTTCTTTCTTAATCCTAATCTTTATCCAAACTACCATACATTTGTATGGTAAAATAAAAAGTATAAATGAATATGTCAACAGAAAAATTTATTTGGGGAAAAAATTACAGGTGGGAAATTTAAGATTGTTTAGATTCGTTAAATACTTCTGCCAACAGGTCAATCATCTGATCGCGGAAAATTGGTTTTGCAATAAATCCGTTAAATCCGGCAAGCACAAATTTCTGCTGATCGCCAGGCAGAACATAAGCTGTAACAGCAAACACCGGGATATTTTCATAACGCGGCATAGTACGAAGTATTTTGAGTATGTCCAAGCCATTGTAAGAACCTTGAAGATTTATATCAATAACAATAAAATCGTAATTGCCTGATTCAAGCAACGGTAAACTTTCTTCAAAACTAACTGCAAAATTTAGATTCTTTAGTCCTTTCATTTGAACGCGAAATAAAATTTGAGAATCAATTTGATCTTCAAAGTAAAGACAACTGAGATTAGATATATCCACTTTCTCGTCAGTTTGTTTTACAACAGTATGTTTAGGAACTTTTTCCTTAGGGGCGGAAGTTTCTATAACCTCTATTTCTTCCTCTTCTACCTTATTATCCAAATTTTCTTGAAGGTCTAAATCAAAATATTCAATGGTGTCTTCAATCAGTTCGTCTTCATCGGAATCTTTAAAAACATCATCATCTTCTTTAATTTTTTTAGATTTTTTCTGCGCCTCTCTCTTTCGAATCTTTTCACGCAGTGCTTCAATTCTTAATTCATTCTGAAGTTTTGCTGCAAGCTCTTCATCTTCATTTAATTTGGCTTTTTGCTTTTTATCCAATTCTGGCTGTGAAGTTTTAATTTTTGAATCATCTTTCTTTTCTGAGCTGCCTCCTTTTTCTGTTTCTTCTTTTGCCAATTCAGATTTTTCAGAAACGTTTTCCTCTTTTATTTCTTCAAGCAATGTTTTGCCATAGGAGATTGGAAAAACAATTCCATAATCATTTTTATCTTTCTCCTCGCTCACGATTATAAATTTCCCTTTTAAGATTTTGAGAAGTTTTTGAGCCAAAAGAAGAGTCATTTTTAAAACTTCAAATTCTTTACCTGAAAAAATCTCGCTACTATGGAAGATATTATGAAGTTGATTTACCAATAATTTAGAACAGTGTGTTTGTAAATCTCTAAAGGTGACAAGAAAATGCTCTTTATCCTGTGGATATGCAGAAAAATAAATCTTTCTTTGTCCTGAAAGGCTTGCTGTGATTTTAAATAGGAGTAAAAGAAAATATTTAAATCTTTGACGATCGGTTTCAAATTTTAAGGATGAGGAAATCTTACCGTATGCAAATTCGACATTTAAAGTACCTCTTAATTCATCAACATCTTTTTGTAGTTGATCAATCACATCTGTGATTTTAGTCTCGTCTGGTAGAAAATTCAAATCTTTTTCTGAAAGAGATGCATATTCAATTGCTGCATTCATTGACTGGAGAAGATTTGTTCTATTCTGCTTAATAATTTCTGACGCTTCTTTCTGCTCAACAGTTGGTTGGTTTATGCTATCAGTTATATCTTGTGCAAAGCCCAAAATCACATTTATAGGTGTCAGCAGCTCATGAAAAAGATCGGCTAAAAATTTAGAGTCTATTGTTTCTTTGCCTGTTTCTGTTAACGCAGAATCTTCCTTTGTATTCGTCGCTGTTTCCGGTTCATTGGAAACGATATTTTGCTTTACTTTGCCAATCAGAGTATATGATTCTATCTCTTTCTTAAAATCAAGTATAGGCGATGCTATTAGTTCCACAGTTAAGACCCTGCCATCAATCGCTTTTAGATTTAATGTTAATTCTGAAGTCTCTTTTTTATCAGCGTGAAATATTGAAAGGTTTGTACGACTTCTATCTTCGTTGGAAACAATTGCAGCAAGAGAAGCATTTACTAGATCATTTTTAGTATAACCAAGCGTTTGAGTAACGGACTGATTAATGAAATGAATGAACCCGGAAGAATCGGTTATAAAAATTAAATTATCAGTATTATCAAAAACTGATTTGAATGATTGATTTCTTTTTTCGACCTCAAGCTTATCAGAAACATTTCTCACCAAATTAAAATGAGCTTCATGGTCTTGAAACTTCACATAGTACCTGCTCATCTCAACTAAAATTACTGTACCATCTTTCTTCTTATGCTTATATGGACCATGAAATGATCCTTCTTTGATATTTGTACTTGATGAATCCAAAAGAAGCTGAATATCTTCCGCTGAATAAAGATCAGTCAAATCCATCTGCAAAAATTCCTCTCTTTGGTAACCGTAAAGATTTATTGCGACCTCATTTACTTCAAGGAATTTCAGATTCTCTTTATCACAAATTAGAACCGCATCCGGATTATTTCTGATTAAGTTTTCTATCATACCTAAATTATTTACTCGTTCTGCTTCAATTGTTTTTGTCGTTGGACTTTTAACGGCAAGCATAACTGTAACTATACTGTTTTTTTTATCAAATATCTTGCCTAATAAAAATAACAAAGGATATGCCTGGTTTGGCAAAAATTCAGAGGATTCAATTGTTATTTCAGTGTCTTTAGAAGCGATGAACTCCTCATAAACCCGGATAAACTTAGGTAAGAAAACTTCATTTATCAATGAATTTTCAAGTTCATGATGCTCTGAACTAAATAGCTCTTGAAATTTTGTATTTATTTGATTGATGTGACCGGAACTTGATAATATGGCTGATGCAAAAGGGATCTGATTTAAGTTTATGCTTTTTTGCGGATAATTTTCCACCATCTCACTCTTTTTTTCCACTTTTAGTTGAACAGAAATGCAAATTAAAGCAATAACCGTATCTTCTCCGTCAATTATAGGAATGTCGACCAGATTAAATCTTTCTTCTTTTTCTTTTTCAACAAATTCGATTCCTTCTGCACGTACCGCTTTCTTTGTTTCGCATGCAATATCATTAAACGATTTTATTATTCGACGAGATTCAACCGGGAAAAATAATTCTTCATGATTTTCCTCAAGCTGGGCAAAGCTTGTGTTGAAATATTCGGCAAGCTTTTGATTTACTACTTCGACAAAACCATACCTATTTTTTATCCAGAAAAAATTATCAAGCTTATCAATTACTTCTCTAATACCTTCCTTCTCAAGGAATGTAAATGGATATGAGATTTCGATTTGTGATAGGATCTTAATTATTTTTTCACTTAATCCTTCGGAGATCAATTCCTGGATATGATCGTAATTAAGCAAAGTGTAAGAAGTATTTTGGCTAAAAATTCCAGGGATTTTCATTTAATTTCTTCGACGAATTACGTTGCAAAAATGATTCCTATTTTATCAGAACTTTAAGAAACTAATATTCAATCGCTTTGTTTCTTTGGAGTGAATTGTCGGAACAGCTACTTTAATTTTTTGTGAATTAGATTCTGATATGTAATCGAGATTCCTACCATCAAGGGTAACTTTAAGTGTACTCAAATCAGAAAAACTCTTTTTAGTAAGACTTATCATCACATCATCAATTTGTTCTTCGCCATTATTTTCAATTTCCACCAAATAGTTTTTTTCATCAACGAGTTTTGAGTTAAATCGGAGTTTATTTTTCTTCAACCACCAATCGTAAACGCGGTCGTGAGTAGTGATCCAAACATCTTTTGATTTAATTTCTTGAATAGGTTTTATTAAGGCATCCACAAATTCCTGGCGGCACTGCATTTGTGTGTGAAAGTTTAGACTGTACAAACCTCCCTCTTCATAGGTTCTTCTGAAATCCAAAATATATCTTTTTGACTGTTCATTGATGTTTTCAATTTTCAATCTTTGAAAAATATCATAATCATCAAAACCGGTTTTGGGAATCACCAGTAATTTGGGATGACTTTCTAAGAACTGAGGGACTGCCCGATCTTCAATATTATCTGAAGATAAAATATTCATACTCAGGGTATTCATAGCATCTAATGTTATGTTGTCGTAAAAAGTTTCCGGCGGACGAAATGCAATTGGCTTTTTACCCAATGTTTTTTCTAATGTGGCAATTCCATTCAAAAGTCTGTTTAATTGGGTACTGTAGTCTTGCCATTTGAATAAAAGATGATCATCACCGTGAAGACCGACATCACCAAAATTCTTTAATCGTTCTAAGCTTGGATAATCAATTGACTCATTTAGAATGTAAAACTGAGCAGGAAGGATTTCCTGTTCAAGCAAATCCAAAGCATTGTTAATTAAAGTGAATTTGAACTCTACATCACATGATAGAACTGCTGCACTTTGCTTTCCGTTGGGCCAGGTTTCTAACTGGACGATAAGATCGTCTGTCAGCCAATGGATGGCATTTAATAATAATTGGTTAGCAATTTTTTGGTGTTCTTTCGCTCCGACAACTGCCGAGAATTCAAAACCTAACCATACAAAATTTCCTTTTCCATAATTACCATATACAGCAGAGGTTGTGTTATCAAACTCATTCTTACCTTCGAAAGGAATCTCAGAATTTTGCCAGTAACCTAATGGGAAAGTATTTTGTGAATTTATTCTAACCTCAAGCGGTTTATCGTACGTAGTGATTTGCAAACGAAATCCCGGGTGAATATCTGAGGAAATCGGTGTTCCACCAAATAATGAGTGAATTCTGCTTACCTCCTTTTCTGGAATCTCGGAGATAAAATTCACACCGAATAATTGTTCTAAAACATCCCAACCTTTCCAATTACCATTTGGATCCAGAACACCCATACTGCAAGTTGATAAGACTGAATTCCCTTCGTTCATAAAATCTTTTATTGAACTAACTTCTTTTTCGCTTAAACTTCTTGCAACAGGTAATATTAAAAGCAAGTAATTATCTGCTAATCCATCTTCAAGATCATTATCTTTAATTACTTCATACTTGTACTTATTCTGAATGAGAAATAATTCCCAGCGATAAAAATTTTCATTTAGCCAGGATGAATTTTCACTTGACAATGATATTGTGTTTTGCGGATAAAGCAGTGCAATCTTTTTTTCTTGCGCTGAGAAATTATCACAGAAAATTGTAAGAGCTATTAATAATATATGACTAAGGTTTATCTTCATCCTACTTCTGTTCCTGAAGTTAAATGCTTTTACTGTTATCATAATCAATATAATAAATACGTGACTCGTGAGGATTCAGTTCATCAATCGTTAAGCGAATCAGACTACCTCCATTTAATTTCTTAAACTTTGGAAGTTTCGTCCCAATAATTTCCGCTGATATTAAAATATTTTCTGCTTGTTCAGATAGATCAGCATCAATCTCAATTTTTCCAGCTATACTTTCACCCGAATTCGAAACTGTTAGTCTTACTCGCCTGCTTCCCATTCTTTTAACACCGACTTCTATTTGGGATTTGGTAAGGAACCACCTGCTAATCTCCGAAGCAGTAGTTATCCAATAATTCTTTTTTCGTAAATCATCAATTACGCTACTGACCACGCCAATATTCTGCGGCTGAAGTTGATATTCTGAATGAGATTTAAACGTGAATAATCCACCTTCAAATAATATTCTATCAATATCTTCCTGGTATGTATAAAATTGGAATATCGAATCAGTCAAACCATAACTTTTTATCACATCATAATCATCGCGGGAATATTTGTACATTCCTATTATTTTTTGGTTATCATAAATCAAAGCTTGAGGAAGCGCATTACCATTTACTGAATCTGAGATTAAGTAATTACACTCGGTATTTGTCAGTGCTTTTAATGTGCTTTTATCAAAAAGACCAAACATTGGTAAAACACCATTGACTTTTTTATCTGATATCTTTTCGATACTTGATTTTGATCTGATTATGCTTTGGTATTGGGATTGATAATCAAATAAATGTTCAGCGGTGTCATAAGGTGCCGAAGGAAATCCAAAAGCTATGGCCGGAATTACTTCACCATACTGAGATAAAACTTTTATTTGATTTTTGTTATCGTTTCTAATTTGATCTTGATCTAAAACAAAAGTAGGAATGACTTGCTTCTTTTTAATAATATCAAGCAAAGCTGACGCGGACGAAAAGTTATTTCCAAAATAAGGCAGAAAAACAGCGGCAGCATTGAAATCATTTGGCCAATCTCTAACATATGCAATTGGATTTCTGCAAAGCCAGTTTAATGAATTTCCAAGAAGACGCTCGAGATATATATGATTGTCTATTGAGCCGATAACTGAATTAATTTCAAATCCCATCCAAATGAATCTGCCTTTACCATACTCACCATAAACAATTCCTGCACTTTTTTTAATTTCTTCTCTTACCAAACCTTGCTCGTATTTATAATCGTACCAATAGCTGAGTTGAATTGATCTGGGGTCTAAAACCTCGGCAGCAATTGGACGATCCCAAGTTGCAACTTTCAATGCATAGCCGGCTGGAATATTTGCCGTTAATGGAAGTCCGCCCCGAAGTGTATGAACCTTACTGATCTCATCGCTTTTAATTTCTTTAGCAAATCGAATTCCGAAAACCTCCGAGAAGAAGTCCCAACCTCTCCACTTTCCATCACTGGAATAGGATGCAGTACCGCTTGTAGCTAAAACATTGCCGCCGTGTTCTAAATATTTTTTTATTCTGATTATTTCTTTATCGCTTAACGATTTGGATCCCGGCAAAATTAATAAATCAAATTCTGAGAGTCCGTTTGTCTCTATTAAATCATCGGAGACAATCTCATATTCATAATTAAAATTAGTTGTGAACTTTTTCCATGATTTCGAATTATCTTCGAGCCATGTGCTGCCCTCCGGCAAGAGATTTTTGGTATAGCTGGAATTTAGTATTGCTGCTTTCTGTTTTTGTGATGTAAAAAAGGCTTGAAAAGTTTTTATGTTCGGTATTAAATCGTCAGACGTAAATCTTCCAAAAACTCCATGAAGAATTAAGTAAAAATTTACAACCGCCAATAGCACGATTATGAAACCAATAAAAAGAGGCAAGATCTGACTAGATTTGCCCGCTTTCTTTTCAGTTACTTCCACTGCAAATCTCCAGAAGACCGATCTTTATCAAATGATGAATAACCCTCTGAAGTATATTTCCTATACTTTGGTGTACCTACTTTTTCAATTTTTGATTTTCTTTCTGCATTGCTGGTTTTTAAATCTGTTTCATCTTTTTCCATTTTAAAATCATTGAAATATACTCTTGGTCGTTTTGAACTTTCAACTCGTTGACGAACTTCATCAAAATCCTCTTGTTCGCGAACAGTTACGAGTTCAGCTTTAGTTGGACCTACAGCATTCAGAAGAGGTTTTTGCTCTCTTCGGCTTCTTATTTTATATAGAATATAAGCGCCGATAGATAAAATAAATGTGCTTATTGTTGCAACTAAAATAATTGTTGATAAGATTGTTATTAGTTCCATGGTTCACCTTTAAGATACATTATAAAAATTTATGTGCCCGTTCTTTCTAATTTCCCCCATGTCATTTTGATTCCCAAAAACTCCTCAACTGTTGACATGGCTTTACAAATATCAATAACTAAAATGAAGAACATTCTGTAAATTATTGTGTACGGAAGTAACCTTGCTTCTTCCTTTTCAACAGCAATACAGTAAAGAGCCGATATAAAATCAAGCAGCGCTAAACCTATCCACCAAAAAATTATTAAGGATGAAAATCCGAATACCAGTGCGGCAATAATGAAAAATAAATGAGCAGCAATATTCATCGGAGGCCAAATCAATGCTTCATAAAACATTGACCAAAGAATAACTGTATTTCTAAAATTAATTGTCGGATTTACCAGTTGCTTTTTGTGCTTTCTAATTGATTGAATAATTCCTCGTGTCCAACGGTATCTTTGCTTAAGAAGCTGCTGGAAACTGGACGGTGCTTCTGTATATGAAATTGCTCTTGGCTCGTAATAAATTTTCCAACCTTTTGCCAGAATTTTCAAAGTCAAATCCGCATCTTCAGCAAAAGTATCGCTTGAATAAAACCCCGCTTGAACAATAGCACTTTTTCTAAACAATCCTATTGGTCCCGGAATAATATTAACAGCACGAACGAAGCTTTGAGCACTTCTTGCCAAATTTAATCCTTCAATGTATTCAAGTGCCTGAAGGTCTGTCAGAAATCTTTTTCTGTTAAGAACTTTCACATTACCTGCAACTGCCCCAATTGAGTGATCTTTAAAGTGACGAACTGCTCGCTTCAGGGAATCAGGAGATAACTGTGAATCACCATCCATGCACAAAACAAATTCGGCAGTTGAATATTGTATTCCCACATTTAATGCACTAGCTTTCCCGTTATTTTTCTTATTGATCAAAGAAATTTTTATTGGGTTGAATTTCCCATTCCTATATCCGACAAAACTTTCAGCTATTTCCTTTGTATCATCTGTCGAGCCATCGTTCACAATAATGATTTCATAGTTTCTATAATTTAAGTCCAGCAACGATTGAAGCGATTGCTTAAGTATTTTTGCTTCATTGAAGGCAGGAACTATTAACGATACAAACGGAGAAAAACTATTTTCTTCAAGAAATGTGTACTCATTAATATAAAGGTAAGCCAAAAATAAAATTACAAAGTATCTTACGAGAAGAATAATTAGAAAAAGTACTAAGCTTACAATTATGGAGTATTCCAGTAATGATGGCACAGACAGAATTGTTTTGGGAAGCGTATAAATTATTATAAATAGTAAAATGAATGACAACAATCCACTTATAATTATTCTTCGCAGATATAGCTTTCCCGTGTCCTTCATAGAACCATTTCCATGTTCCTCATCGATTAAGAAAGGAATTTTTTGAATTTGGCGCAGCTTTTTCATAAAATAGATAATGTTCCCTCATTACAAAAAACTCAATAACAATGCCAGCTTAATAAAAGCAAATACGATAAGAAATAGTTATGACTGGCACTCAGCTTGAAACAAACCCTCTATTAAGTTTTGAATTAATGCATTGTAAAATGAAACTCTACAACTAAAACAGATGCGATTCTAAGCCAATGATATTCAATAATTTTTCAATTGAAATAAATAATTTAAAACAGCCAAAAGGCAATTACAGAAATAGAAGTCGAGCGATAATTTACCTGTTCTCGTGCGTTCTCACTAAAAACCAACTGCCCCTGCAAAGTTAAAGATTCAAAAAACTTTAATGATAATTTTGAGTTAAATTCCTTTATAAGTAAATCACTATCGGCTACTAAACCAACTTTTCCACCAATTGAAATACCCATTACGTCATCATGAATAATATTATAATCACCCCACAAGCTGTGAGATTCAAATTTGCCTGGTGAATAATAAAGCGGAGTTTCAAAGTCATAACTCAAATTATAATACTCATAACCGGCAGCAAAATCGCTGCTGAACTTTCTGCCAATCCTTAAAGTAAGCTCGTTGCTTTTATTTTCATCCGATATTTTTTTAAAAGAATATTGCCCGGATAAAACCATTTGTGTTGGTGTATAATACACACCTTCAACCGAGTAATTAATTACTCTTAAATTCGTATCAACAAGAAACGGGGAATATAATGTTTGAGCCGCATCGCTTGAGCGATATTCCCCAATTAAAGAATAACGATCTTTAATTTCTGATTTGAGAGAAACTTCAGAGATATTTTGTTTTTGTTTATTAAGATATTTTGTCTGTCCAAAAGAAAACATTGCCGTAATCATTTTTATTGGGATCACCGCAAAATTTCCGGTTATAGTATAAAAGTTCTCTTTTGATGAATCTGAGGAAACGTTTCCACGATAAATTGAGCCGCCAATTGAAATGAACTTAGGAAATCCAAGTTCTAAACGCATTCCTTGAAGATTATATTTAAAATTCAAATTATCCTTAAAGTAATATGCCTCCGGAGTTAGCAAACTATATGAAGGAAAGTTTGAGATGAAAGAAGAAAATGAACCATTTAACTCGGAATCTTGAGGAAGCCAGCTTAACCGTGTTTTAATCAGCATTGATGAAGGCGCTTGATCTAATAGTTCGTAATATATTTTTTTAGCGCTAAGGTAATCTTTCATATTATAATATGAATCACCTAAAAACAATTTGACTTCAGCATCATCTTTGTTTAGAGCATATAATGTCTTGAATTCCTTCAATGCATTCAAGGAATCGCCCTTCCAGTAATACCATTTTGCACGCTGCTTAACTAAATCGTAATCATATTTTTTATCTATAATTGATGTATAAATCCTTATTGCACTCGAATAATCATTAGCACAAACGTAAGCGTTGGCTAATTCAAAATATACTTTTTCATTGCCCGGATCTTTCGACAAGTACTCTTTGAATGAGATTACCGCTTCTTCACATTTTTTTTCGCTAAGAGAATTGCGGGCAGTCTGCAGCAAATTAAATAATTGATCATCTTTAAATTGTTTTTTCTGAAGAAATAAATTGTACTTAAGTTCTTTTGCATCAGCGTTCGTCGGATCAATTTTTTCTATTTGAGCTATATAATTTTCCGATTCAGTAAACTTTTTACTTTGATAACTTAAAATTGCCATACTTACAAGTGCTTGCATATTCTTCGAATCTTTCTTTAAAACTTTATCCAGTAAAGCATAAGCCAAATCAGGATCCGTGTTTGTCCAAACAGCTAATTGTGCACGTAATAGTTGATATTCATTTTTATCGGGATTTCTTTCTAAGAGAACATCCGAATGTTTTTTTGCTTTATCAAATTCTTTAAACCAAGATAATTTTCTGGCAAGCTCATATCTTACTTCATCATCGACTGGATTAATATTCAGATAGTTTGAATAAACATTATATGCTGAATCAATGTTGCTATTCAAGACAAAATAATTTGCAAGTTCAAGTACCGAATTTCGATCACCCGGGTTAGAATTGACTTTTAATTTAGTTTCTTCAATTCTATTACTTAAATAACGGTTCAGTTTCTCGCTAATTTCTTTTTTTAAAACAGCAAATGAAAAATCACCAACTTTATTTTTGTTCAACAAGTTTAATTGCTGTTTTGCTTCTTCTAAGCGATTCACTTTAACTAATTCATTGATAAGTAAAATCCTAATTGAATCATTCGATGCATTTTGCTTTAATATTCTAAAATATCTGTCTATTGGATACTCGCGTCCTCTCGGTTTTTGAAAAGTGCCGGTCAGTTTGTTGTAACGATACGATGTATCATTAACAGTATAGACTGAACCTCTTCCTTGAGCTAAGTTTAGTCCATCAATTGCTTCTTTAAAGAAAGGTCTAAATTTCAAAGCTTCAGTAAAAGCTGAAATAGAAATTTTATGTTTACCTAACCATAAAGTAAAATAACCGTATCTCGACCACAATCTATGATCCTCAGGATACTTCTCAACAAACTTCTTTAGAATTATTTCGCCTTTAGTTAGGTGATTATTCTTTGCAAGAATTTCAGTGAAACGAACAACTTCATCAGCAGATGGTTCTTCAAGTAAAAGATATTTATCATACCAATCTTCAGCTTCACTCCAATTACCTAAATTCTTAAAGCATTTCCCTATTTCCAAAAAATTTAGAGGTATATTCGGATGAAGTGCAATTTCTCTTTTATGCCCTTCAATTTTATTATAGAGTTGTGTGTACCATACTTTCGTAACTCGCTCAAGGGCTTTCGTAATTTTTAGATCATTTCGATTTAGTTTTGATGCTGAACGAAGATCGTAAACAGCGAATTCATATTGTCCACGGGCTTCGTAACAGATTCCCCTTAAATAATATCCTTCAGAGTTTTGCGGGTTTTCGGAAATATATTTATTAAGAAGATCTATTGCCTCACCATAGCGGTCGGCATCCATGTTTACGATTGCGTCGTGTTTAAATTTATCTGGGAGAGACTGAGCATGGAGGAAATGATCTGACTCTGAAAATAATATAATTACGCACAGGATAATTATTATCTTCATTGATTCAATTGGATCATTATAAACGAAATTTGTTTTTGCCTTTTAACTCATCAGATCTTATTTCTTTTAATAGATCTTCTGCCGTGTTAACGGACTCATCTACGCGTAACGCATAAACTGAAATGTGAGATAATAGTTTCACCATTTCCGAATTATCTTCGGCGAAAAGATTACTCTTCACTCTTGCGATAAGTCCAGTAATATCTTTTTGATCTTCTTTTGGTAAGAGAACGATGACTTTGTTTGAAACTGCGCAGATCTTATCTTTTTTCTCGACTGATAATCTTACTGCATTTCTTAATTGATTTATGGATATGATTCCATTTTTTTCTGCGGCTTCATCAATCTTAAATGAAATTAATGTAAACACTTGCCCGGTGCTTTTATAAAACGCAATCTGATTATTTACAATTAAATTAAAGTCTTCATAATTATATAAATTAGATACTAAATATTCTTCTTTGGGTGTAGTAATTTCTGACAATGATTTGTATTTCGATTCGACTGCGGTTGACTGACCATTCGCATAATATCTTGAGGAAGTAAAATTCTTTGATACAAAACTAAATCCTTTTCCCGGAACGATGCTGTAGTTTGATTTAAATTTACCTTCAGAGTGTCCCATGTTTGGTGTGATTGCCATTATTCCAGATGTCAATTTATCATCACCATTATTCCCTTTTTGGAGATAAATAATTCCGGTTGAATGACCCGCTAAAATATTCACTATATTTTTGGCTGCAGTGGTAATTGGATCACCCAGAATAATTAAGCTTGTTACACCAAAATCTTCTATTGCTTCGAATGTTTTCGTAAAAGTTTCCTCCAATAATCTGATATCTTTCAATCCTATAAATGGAGTCAATTCATCAAATACGATTTTTGCAGGCTGATATTGCTCTACCAAACCGACTATATCCTGGATATACTCAGCCAAAACTGAATCCGTTTCTCTCGTTTCACTTAAGCTGATTGAAGAGTCAACTCTAACTACTACGACATTATTTTGAGCAATGTAAGTTTGTAAATCAAAATTAATTGAAGCAGCATGTAGAATTAAATCTTTTGGTCGGCGGGTGGTGAAGTAAAGACATACTTCTTTTTGTTCTATGCATTCTTTAACAAACTCTAAAGCAAGCGTAGTTCTTCCAGACTTGTGGGCACCGACAAGTAGATATGTTCCTCCCTGATATAAACCACCCCAAGCTTTGTCTATAAGTCCAATTCCAGATGGCATAATTTGGATTTTCTGTTTCATACTCATAATAATTTTAATTTATTATTCCCAAAATTATGCCTTAGAAAAACTCGCTTATACTTCAATTATAACTATTTAATTAGATAAAATGAGACAGATTATATATGCTTGTTCTATGATGCGACACTAAATTTTATTTCGATAAACAAGAGATTTATAGTGAAAAGCCCTTGCAAAAATTAGATTGAGTAGAAATTTATGAAATAAAAAATCGAGTAACTTTTTAGAAAACTATCAGGAATTCCAAAAAAGCTACTCGACTGAAAATTCTAAATTAATTTTCCTGTGGATTAATCTCTTTTTTATTTTTGCTGTATAAAAAATTTGTGCCTATGATTATATCCCACAATGGAGAACTAACTCCAAATCCTTTTGCTGAATCCTGGTAATGATGTTTCATGTGATGATTTTTAATCGTCAGCCATAATTTGCTATGCATATTAAAATGATGAATTGCATAATGACTTATGTCGTAAAATAAATAACCAATTAAGAACCCCACAAAAAACGGAGCAACGAATGATACACCTAAAATCACTTTGAATAAAATATAAAATAGTGCAGCCAGCGGTAAGCTCACGGATGGGGGCATTACCAAACGTTTGGTGTCACTGGGGTAATCATGATGAACACCATGAAAAATGAAATGCAATCTTTTTCCAAACTGTGATTTGGGCTGAAAATGAAAAACAAAACGATGTAAAGTGTATTCAGTCAGCGTCCAAACAAAAAGACCAATGATAATTAAAGATATTATACTTAAAAAATTAAGCTCAAACAGCCAAATTGATCGATAAAGAAAATATAAAATTATCGGCAAAAAGATATAAAGAGGGACAGTGAAATGAACTCGAGAGAAAGCTTCAAAGAAGTCGCTCTTGAACATTCTGACTGTTTCATCCTTATTTGATACAAAATTTTTAGACATTTTCACCTCACTATTTGTTTACGAGTAATATAAAATATTTTTTTAATAATTGAAACTGCAATTCCTTATTAAGTTTTAACAACTCCAATTCCTGGTCGTTCCATGAGTGTAAGTTTTCCATCAATTATTTTAGTTCCGTCAAAAACATCATTCTTAATTAACAAAGCACCATCCAAATCTGCCCAGTCTACCATTGGTGATAGATGAGAAGCGGCTGAAATTGCGCACGAAGTTTCAGTCATGCATCCAATCATAACTTTCATTCCAAGCGCACGTGCCAGCAAAATCATTTTATGTGCTTCTCTCATGCCGGTGCACTTCATTAGCTTAATGTTAATGCCTGAAAAGACTCCATGAGCTTTTATCACATCTTCTAACCTTTGAACAGATTCATCACCGATTGTAGGAAGCGGACTTCTTTCTGTAAGCCATGCCATGTCATCAATTTGTGTTTTAGGCATTGGCTGTTCGACGAATAAAACGTTTCTTTCCTTTAACCAGTTTATCATTTCTAGTGCGAAGTTTTTGTCCTTCCAGCCTTGGTTAACATCAACAGTTATTGGAGTATCAGAAACTGATCGGATTGTTTCAATCATTTCTTTGTCGGTTTCTCTTCCCAATTTTACTTTTAAGATTTTATATACTTCAGCTTCTTTAACCTTAGCTCGAACCATATCCGGTGTGTCAATTCCAATTGTAAAAGAAGTATAAGGAGTTTTTTCTTTATCAAATCCCAAAATGTTATACCACGGCTGATTTAACAGCTTACCAACGAGATCATGCAAGGCAATATCAATAGAAGCTTTTGCAGCCGGGTTACCTGGAGCAACTTTATCAATGTCATTTAAAATATTTTCCAAATCAAAAACATTTTCGTATTTAATCAGATCAACTTTTGATAAAAATTCCGTTACAGTTTGATGAGATTCACCGAGGTATGGCGGTAATGATGCTTCTCCATATCCAACCATACCGTCATATTCTATTTCTGTTAAAACAACTGGTGTAGTTGTTCTTGAATTTGTTGCAATTGTAAAAACGTGCTTTAGCTCAAGTGTATAAGGTTTGTAAGATAGCTTAAGTTTACCATTCATTTTAAAACCATTGGATTTTTCAATAAGTGATTTTGCCGGGTACAATGCTGTAAAAGCACTTCCAACTAATAAGCCGGTTGTTTTAAGAAAATCTCTGCGTTTCTGTTTCATATTATTTGTAATTTTTATTTAAATCCTTGATAAGTTTTACATCGTTCCTTCCGAGCGAACCTAAAACTCTTTTTGCCTTAATAAAAGTCTTCAATCTGCCTTCAGCAAAATTACTTTTTGTGTTATCAAAACTGTTTATTCGTACTCTTCCGGAAGCATGAATAAATTCCAAATTTCCAAGATAAATTGCAACATGAGATATTTTTTCTTTGCCTGTAATGTGATCTATACTTCCAAAAAATAATAAATCACCGGGCATAAGATTCTCAAATCCATTTTTAGTATCAACTAACTCACCAATGTGAACTTGCTGTGAGGCATCACGGGGAAGCTGCACACCATTTAACTGAAATACCCGTTTAGTAAATCCGCTGCAATCCAAACCTTTGATTGAAGTTCCTCCCCACACATATGGAATTCCCATCATCATGTGTGCAGTAAAATTAATTGCATCGTAAGATTGATTTCGTTCATCTAACCACTCTTCATAATCCTGGACTTGATCATTCAAAATAAAAGCGATACGTTCATCGGGAAATTCAACTTTTATAAAATCCTCTTTACGAGAAATAAATTTTAATAAATTACCTTGTACCACATCGGATACGGGCGTTGAGTAAACATTCCCCTCAGAATACGAAAACGTAAAAGGTGCGGTAACGATGATCTTTTTTGTTTTATTCCATTCGTCAAATTTTTCATGATCCATAAGATATACACCATCATTATCCATCCATCCGATATAATCATCCTCACATTGCACCAAATACCATTCGCCGGAGGATTTTAATATTTTTAATCTCGATCCAAGCAGTACCTGAGTAGCGAGTTCCGCAGAGTGCTCCGGTTTTGTTCGTACATCCGCAACTGAAAGGTTTACAATCCCGTAAATCTTTGTTCCTAAATCCACTGAAGGAAGCATAATGATTTGATCTACAACATTTGATTTTTCCAGAAGCGACAGCAATTCCTTCTTTGCTTCGGGCAAGTTTGTCTCACCGGAAAGGTAAACGAATTTTTCTTCTGATGTAAAGTTAATATTAAAAATGGCTGTTCGTTTATCCGCGGCATATTTTGTTCGAATCTCCTCGATGATTTTAGGAATATCTCCTGCATTAACTTGTGCTGTTGATTGGTGAATCATCAATAAAAATATGATAAATGTGAACAATAATTTCATACAACTACATTAAAGTTGAATTTACAATCCGAGAGTACAAAGACACTAACAGCAAAATTCTTGGGCAGTTCTATAATTAGTTTCATAAATCATGTTAGTTTTCAATTAAAATTCATATTTTAGATCAGAAATTTTTGTACGATTCAATAATTTAAAGGAATAAACCATGACAACAGCCGGATACATTTTCATGTTTATAGCTTGGGGAATTATTTTATCACTCACATTTTTTTGTTTCTACAAAGTTTTTAAAATCGAAAGAAAAAGCAATTGATATGATCTGTACTTTTACTTTTTATTGCAAACAATGTTTTAAATAGAAAACCCATTCGTTTCATCAGTATTATTTAAGCTTTTATCCATAGGTCTATAAGCTACATTACTTTCTGGAGCTGCTAATTTGATCTTACCCTTTTCTATATTTTTATATAAAAGATCATTTTCAATCAAATAATAAAACTGTTTATTAAATTCTTCTAAAGAAATTCCGCAGGTAGCTGCATATTTTGCAAGCTCATGCGGATCTTCAAAATCAGCTTGATTTAATCTTAGCATATATCTGCGGGCAACATAAAAAGATTCTGATGAGGGATCAACCATCCTAACTCTTGTTTTTTTAGTTGCCGGGTCAATAATTTCATTGAAAAATAACGGAACAAAATATCCATTCTGAATTGAAACCATCGCAGCATTTCCTCCGGTCAAAATAAACTGAGCGGCGGCAAATCCCAAATCTCTTGTGTATTCCATATCAAAAGGAATTGGATCGGCACATCGAAGTTCATAACCAATATTTTTAGCAACAATTGTAGTTTTTATTCCAAAATTATGCAGGCGTTCCTGAACTTTATACTTTAATATTTCACCAAAATTTATTTCTGCAATTCTAATATTATCATGAGCATCTCTTTCAACATTAACAAGCATTTCAAGATCATTAGGATCTAAATGCTCAACTAAACCTTCAGCTAAGATAGCAACTCCATCTTTCCTTCCATAACTAAGCCGCTTGATTATAGCTCCGACAAGTATATCTACCATGTGATTTATACTTATGATCTTCGATGGAAATTCTTCAGGAATAAGAGTTAAAGTTGCACCAGTTGCCTTGCCAATCCCAAGTGCAAGATGCCCGGCTTTTCTTCCCATTGTTACAACAAAGTACCATCTTGAAGTAGTTTGTGCATCAACCATTAAATTTTTTACAACCTCAACTCCAATGTGGCGTGCTGTCTGAAATCCGAACGTCGGGATTCCATGAGGAAGATCAAGATCGTTATCAATTGTTTTGGGAACGTGAACGACATGTATTCTACCCGAAGCCATCTCCTCAACCTTAAGTGCGCTGAAGGCGGTATCATCACCGCCGATTGTAATTAGCTTATCCACATTTAACCTTAGAAGTGAAGTGATCGTATTTTCAAGATGCTTAGCGTCTTTCGTAGGATTATTTCTTGCGATACCAATATATGAACCGCCGCTAAAATGAATTCGACTTACACCTTGAATGGTTAGCTCTTTGGTGTGAGATATATCGCCTTCCATGATCCACTTAAAACCATCTTTAATTCCAATAACTTCAATTCCTTCCATTTCCGTTCTAATTGTTGCCGCACCAATAACGCTATTTATACCAGGTGCAGGACCTCCACCAACCAAAATTGCTAATTTCTTTGGGGCAATTGACATTCTAATATCTCCTAATTCCTTTATTCTGAATATTTATTTTTTTTGAAGGTTCAATTTTTATTGATCCGTTAAAATTTACTTGCATTAAAATTACTAAATATATTCCTGAAGTAATTAATTCGGAATTCAAATCAATTTCTATCCATCTTGTCCGAAACTTTCCTCGTCATTTCTCCAATCAAAAATTTTCCTTTCAGTAATTCTATAGAGAATAACTTAGTTCGATTTAAAGCCGCTTAAAGCACTTTAAGTTTAGCAAAACGAAGCATTAATTGCTTTAAATTATTTCCTTCAAAAATTACAGTGGCTTTAAGCATATCTCCATTACCAGTAACCTGCGTTACTTTACCCAGCCCGAATTTTTCGTGCATGACCCGGCTGCCGGCTCTTAATCCTTTATTATCTTGATCAAAATCCTCATAATCAACCGTTTCGAAATATTCATAGTACATTTCTTTTTTGGATTTACGATTTAGGTTTTTACGTCCTATTCCGCCGTTAACTTCGGCGATGGTTTCCGGATCTACCTCATCTATGAAACGTGAGCGGCTTTGGTAGGCAACTTCTCCAAATCTATAACGTGATCGTGCATGTGAAAGATAAATTTTATGTTTAGCACGGGTAATTGCCACATAAAATAAACGTCTTTCTTCTTCAAGTCGAGTATCAGAGCTAAATCTATTAGAAAGAGGGAAAATGTCTTCTTCACAACCCGAAATAAACACAATCGGAAATTCCAATCCCTTGGCACTATGAATGGTTAATAAAGTAACGGCATTTCTTTCTTCATCATAATTATCTACATCTGCCACGAGAGAAACTTCCTCCAAGTACGTTTCAAGTTTTGCATCTTTATTTTCATTTGAGAATTCACTTAATGATGATAACAATTCATTTATGTTATCCCATCGTGCAATTGATTCAGGTGTATTTTCTTCCTTAAACATTCTCAGAATTCCTAACTCATCGACAAGTGCACGAGAAAGCTCACCAACAGATAATTTATCTTTTAATCCAATGTACTTATCTAAAAGCACACGGAATTGTTTTACGTTCTTTTGAATTCTTTCTTTAATGTCTATTACTTCAAATACCCGGGACATGGTTTCAAAAAGATTAAGCTCATGTTTTCTTGCAAAGGCGATCATTCGGTTTAAAGTTGTACTTCCAATACCTCTTTGTGGAAAGTTCATTATTCTCAGCAAACTTTCTTCATCATTCTGATTGGAAATAACTCTAAGGTATGCAATTACATCTTTTACTTCCTTACGTTTATGGAATTCAATCCCACCTAAAATGGTGTAAGGAATTTTTTCTTTTCTGAAGATATCCTCCAGTACACGAGATTGTGCATTAGTTCGATATAAAACTGCAAAATCATTTAAAGAAAGTTTCTTCTTAGAAATTTCTTTTTTAATGTACCTTGCAATCTGGAAAGCTTCATCTTTTTCATCTGCACATCGCACTAAAGTTAGAAGTTCACCGTCATTGTTTTCAGTCCACAGGGTCTTAAATATTTGTTCTTTATTATGCTTAATCACTGAACTTGCTGCTTGTAGAATTACTTTTGTTGAACGATAATTTTGTTCAAGCTTAAATACTTTATGTTTAGGAAAATCTTTTTCGAAGTCTGTTATATTTTTAAAATTAGCTCCGCGCCAGCTGTAGATGCTTTGGGCATCATCACCAACGACGCACAATTTTCCATTCTTGGAAACTAACATTTTAATCAATTCATACTGAGCTTTGTTCGTATCCTGGAATTCATCAACAAGTATGTAGTCAAAAATCTTACGGTATTTCTGGTGAATTCTTTCATTTCTGTTGAACAGTTCAATAGGTTTAAGCAGAAGATCTTCAAAATCCATTGAATTGTTCGCGAACAGACGTTTCTGAAATTCATCATAAATGTCTGCAATTTTTTCATCATTAAGCGAAGTCATATGCTTCTTTCTAAATTCCTTTGGCATGATCATATGATTTTTCAAATAACTTATGCGATGCCTTACAGCATTAACAGATAAAGATTCAATTTCAATGTTAAGATTAGTCATAATGTTCTGAACTAACGACTGAGAGTCATCAGTATCATAGATTGAAAAATTGGGGCGGTAATCTAAATGCTTTGCTTCAATCCTGAGTATTCTTGCAAAAATTGAGTGGAAAGTACCCATCCAAAGAGCATCGGATTTGTTACCAATTAACTCTTTTATTCTTTCCTTCATTTCATTAGCTGCTTTATTTGTAAAAGTTAGAGCTAATATATTTTCGGGCGGATAACCAGTATCAATTAAGTATGCAATTTTGTAAGTGAGAACTCTCGTTTTTCCGGAACCTGCACCGGCGATAACCATTACAGGTCCATCATTATATTCTACGGCTTTTCGTTGTTCAGAATTTAATGCTTTAAGGTTCACAATTTTACCTTCAAAGTGGAGAATAAATAATTTTTTGAGTGCAAATATATTCAATTGTTGATCTAATAAAAAGGTAAGTAATTGGTGTATCGCATCCTTATCTCCTTGATTTTCTTACATATAAAAATTCAAGTGAAGTAAATAAATAAGCTTACTCTAAGAATGATTTATGTTCATTTACTCAAGTTCACCGCTTGTTTTTGTAAACCGTTGTCCGAAGGACTCCATGGAGAAACGGTTCATAATTATTAAATTTTCCCATTCTCAGCGGGATTTGGCTTGCCATCCCTTTGGGAAATCCCGCTGAGAACTATATAAAGACACAAATTTAATAACCGTTTTACCTGTACGCTTATGGTGTAGCGGTTTTTATCTCTATGCGATCGACTTGAACTCATTTAGATGAATTATCAAAACTTTTTTCCAATTGATCTTGCAGTCATTTTTTTAATTGTATAGATTCAAACAACAAATTTTCACAAATAAAAGAGACATACCATGATCAAAGAAAAAATTCTTAAAATTCTTAACAAACAGATAAATGAAGAATTTTATTCATCTTATTTGTACTTATCTATGTCCAATTATTTCAGTTTAGTAAATTTAAATGGTTTTGCAAAATGGATGAGAGTGCAATCACAGGAAGAATATGCACACGCCATGAAAATATACGACTACATTCTTCAAAGAGATGGAAAAGTTACCCTTTCAAAAATTGAAACTCCCAAAGCCGTCTGGAAATCTCCTTTGGAAATATTTCAGGAAACTCTAGAGCACGAAAAGTATATTTCCACGTGCGTAGATAATATTGTAAATCTTGCTATCCAGGAAAAAGATCATGCGACAACCCAGTTTTTCCAGTGGTTTGTAAGTGAACAAGTTGAAGAAGAAGCAAACGCAATCAATATTGTAGAAAAAATGAAAATGCTTGGTGATAATAAGAATGGAATCTTTATGCTTGATCGTGAACTAGGACAAAGACAGTAATTCTTTTAGATATGCCAGATTTATAGATTCATCTCTGCAGCGAAAATATTTTTTTAGATATGCCAGATTTGGAAATCCTTTACAGCAACGAAAATCTGGCATATCTATGAATGGTTTGTCACATATTTGTCCAAAATAAATTTCAAATTTAAAATATTACTTCAATCTATTTTCTAAAAAATAAGGGAATAAGGTTATTACACTTCAGGTCATTTGTTTTACTAAGGTTAAATAAAGACTTACCTCTAAGTACGTGGTTAATAGTTTAATTTAACCTTAGTAACCCGCATAAGGTAGACAATTTTAACCTTATGACCTGATTAGAAAAGTTTAGGATTGTTTAGTATAGTAAAAGCTTTGGAATACTCGTATGAATTTCCTTTTGAAACAAAGAAAAAGGAATCACATATGAGGGGGATTTAAATTATCAATAAATAAAATCTTTTTCATACAGATAATTATTAAGACTTTATTACTGATCCAGATATTTTTAGGACAGCAGTAGTTTGTCAAAAGAATCACTAATTTTTTATTTCTGAAAGAGGAAAAGCCGTGTTTCTCATTGAATGAACTTTGTTAGCAACAGGTAATTTAATTTCCTTCTTAACTCTTTCTTCAAAGTAATCTCTAAATCTCATCACCATAAATTTTACAGGCCAAGCTGCAGCATCACCTAAAGCACAAATTGTATTGCCTTCAATATTATTTGCGACAGATATTAACAGATCAAGATCATTAACCGATCCTTCACCTCTTAAAATCCGATTTAGTATTTTTAACAGCCAGCCTGTACCTTCGCGGCAAGGTGTGCACTGTCCGCAGCTTTCATGATAGTAAAATTTTGCAATCCTCGCGAGGACTTTTACAAGATCGGTATCTTCATCCATAACCATAACTCCGCCGGTACCGATTGCTGAACCCGCAGCTTTAAGTGATTCAGCATCCATTTTGACTCCTTCAATCTGATCACCCCGTAATGGAGGCATTGAACTGCCGCCAGGGATCACACATAAAATCTTTTTATTACCCGGAACACCGCCAGCATAATTGTAAATCAAATCAGTAAGCAGCGTACCTGAAGGAAGTTCATAAACACCAGGTTTATTCACGTGTCCGCTAATGCCAAAAAGAATTGTACCGGGATGCTTCGGCTCACCAATTTTAGCAAACCAATCCCAGCCCTTGGAAATAATCGGTGGAACATTTGTAATCGTTTCAACATTGTTGACGGTAGTTGGGCAACCCCACAAACCAAATTGTGCAGGGAACGGCGGTTTAACCCGAGGATATCCCCTCTTACCTTCAATGGAATTCATTAGGGCCGATTCTTCACCACAGATATATGCACCGGCACCTTTGTGAACGAAAATATCGCAGTAAAAATCAGTACCAAATTTTTCTTTCATTCCTTGACCGACAAATCCATATTGGTATGCATCGGATAGAGCTTTCTCAAATAGCTTTATCCACTTATGATATTCACCACGGATGTAAACGTAAGATGTCTTTGCACCGATAGCATAAGAAGTGATAAGTATGCCTTCAATTAATTGGTGAGGATTAAATTCAAATATCTGCCTGTCTTTGAAAGAACCCGGTTCACTTTCATCGCCGTTCACGCATAAGTACTTTTCTTTGGTAGTTGTCTTAGGCATGAAGCTCCACTTTAAACCTGCGGAGAAAGCTGCACCGCCTCTTCCACGCAAGCCGGATTTTTTAACTTGACTAATTATATCATCGGGAGATTGACCAAATGCTTTTCTCACAGCGGTATAGCCGCCATTGGCAATGTAAACTTCAATTAAGTGAAGATCTTTTATATCGGGAAGAACAATTTTTTCCATTAAATAGATTTCTTTAAATCTTCTAAAAGTTTATTTACTTTATCAACAGATAGATTTTCATAATAATCTTCATTTACAGCAATCATCGGAGCAGTGCCGCATGAACCCATACACTCAACTTCTTCCAAAGAAAATTTTTGATCGGCTGTGACTTGCATGTTCTCAATTCCTAAATTCTTCTTTACATTTTCATATATATTGTAAGCTCCCCGAAGCATGCACGAGACATTCGTACAAACTTGAAGATGATATTTTCCCATTGGTTTTTGGTGATACATTGTGTAAAAAGTAACAACACCTAAAACCTCTTCGGGATTTATTCCCAATACTTTAGCAACTTCTTGCATAACCTCATTAGATATCCATCTGTTTTGCGCTTGAGCAATCCAAAGCACGGGCATGATGGCTGCTTGCTTGTCAGGATACCTTTTGATGACATCATTTACTTTATCTAAATTTTCTTGAGTAAACTTAAATTGCATTTCCTAAAATATTAAATATGAAAAATTTTCTATTTGTCTGCTTCACCCATTACTGGATCAATGCTTCCAATAATTGCCACAATATCTGAAACCATATAACCTTTTACCAAATGTGAAACCGCCTGCAAATTATTAAACGAGGGTGATCTGATTTTACATTTCCATGGATGCCCTTCACCCTTGCTAACGAAATAAAATCCGAGTTCACCCTTTGGATTTTCAACTGCATGATAAATTTCTCCAACTGGAGGATTTATTCCGAAGTTGACTATCATGAAATCGTGAATGAGTTCTTCCATTTTGGAATATACTTCATATTTTTGGGGCAGAACTTTTTTCGGTTGATTTGTTAAAACATCACCTTGAGGAATTTTATCTAAAATTTGTTTAACGATCTTCGCACTTTCCCGCATTTCATCTATTCGTATAAAATAACGAGCTAGGCAATCACCTTCAGGGTAAGTTGGAATTTTGAAATCCATTTCGTTATAAAATAAATATGGTTGGTACCGTCTTACATCATAGTCAACACCGCTGCCTCGCAAATTTGGACCGGTCAATCCTAAATCCAATGCATCTTCTCCCGATATAACTCCAACACCTTCCAATCTATCAATGAAAATCCGATTAGAATTTAAAAGTTTTTCGCATTCCTCTAAATTTTCATCAAACTGATTTATGAACCACTCAACTTTTGACCTGGCTTCGGGCTGCATATCATTTGCAACGCCGCCAATTCGCGTATAACTATTTGTAAATCGCGCACCGCAAATAATATCCCATATATCAAGAATCTTTTCTCGTTCTCGAAAAGTCCATAATAATACGGTAAGAGCACCAACATCCATTGCCATTGAACCAACCGCAACTAAATGTGAAGCTATCCTTGAAAGTTCAGATACCAACATTCTAATATATTGTGCTCTCGGAGGAGCTTCGATGCCAGCTAATTTTTCAACTGCTAATACCCAAGCTACATTATTACACATTGGGGCTAGATAATCTAATCTGTCGGTATGAGGAATAAACTCATAGTACGACATGTTCTCAGCCATCTTCTCATAACCGCGATGTAAATAGCCAAGTTCAGGAACGCACGCAATAACAGTTTCACCATCAAGACGAAGAACGAGACGCAATACACCATGTGTTGCCGGATGCTGCGGTCCCATATTTAAAATCATCTCATTTTCTAAAGCATCCTCAATAGAAAGTCCGGTATCGGCTTTAAGAAGAGCTTCTATAATTTTAGGATGAACTTCGTCTCTGTTTACAATTTCCATATTAAATTATTTTTTTGGTAAAGCTAAAGATCCAGGAATGCCGAGAAGCGGAAAATCTTTTCTTAACGGATAATGCTCAAATTCTTCGGGCATGTACATTCTTCGTAAATCGGGATGATTATTAAAATTTATTCCATACATATCATAAACTTCCCTCTCATGCCAGTTGGCTGCTCTCCAAATTGACGAAACAGAATCTATATTACAATCTGATTCATCAACATCTGCTTTAACAACGAGTCGGAATTTATTTTTAAGAGAAAAAAGATGATAAACGACCGTAAATCTATTTTTCCTTTTTGCCCAATCAATCGCAGTTACATCTTCACAATGTATGAATTTTAATTCAGTGTCATTTTTAAGCAACTTACAAACTTCAACTACATCCTTCTTTGCGATCTGAAGTGTCAACTCATTCTTGTATTCAGAAAATTCTAATTGAACATTAGGAATGGCTGAACTAAGACGATTTAGGATAATCTCTTTCACAATAATGATATTAATTATTTTGAATTATATTAAGTTCAGGCAAAGGTTTGTTCTGAAAATCCCGAGCTTTTGTTCTGCCAATTTTTTCCTGTAATTGAATTAAGGCATTTAAAAGATTATCAGGACGAGGTGGGCAACCAGCTACATAAATATCTACAGGCAGGAATTGATCAATTCCCTGAACAACCGGATATGATCTATACATTCCACCAGTTGATGTACATGCGCCCATTGCAATCACCCACTTCGGATCAGGCATCTGATCATAAATCTTTCTAACCACGTGCGACATTTTATATGTAACTGTACCGGCTACAAGCATAAGATCGCATTGTCGCGGAGTAAATCTCATCACCTCGGAACCAAAACGGGCAATATCATATTTTGGATCTGCGGCAGCCATCATTTCAATTGCACAGCATGATATTCCCATTGGCATGGGCCATACCGAACTTTTTCGCGACCATGCAAGTATAGCATCTAATTTTGTAGCTAAAAATCCATCTTGAGTTAATTTTGCTTCTAATCCCATTTAAACCCACCTTTTTTATAAACGTATAAATATCCTATTTCAAATACCACTAAAAAAACAAACATTGATATGAAGGCAGAAATTCCAAACTCATGGAATAATTTTTTAAATTGAACCGCCCATGGATAAACAAATATTACTTCCAAATCGAAAATTATGAAGAGCATCGTAACAAGATAATATTTAATTGAAACACGTTCATGCGTTGTTCCAACAGGTTTCATCCCACTTTCATAAGTAGAAAGTTTTTCGGAAGTAGGTCTTTGCGGCCCAAATATTGTTGAAGAAAGAACGGTTGCAATCCCAAAAATAATGGCGATTCCAAGTACGATAAAAACAGGTAAGTATTGCTCTATCATTTATTTTATGATCAATTTTTGTTTTCAAAACTTATCTAAAAAATGGCTGATTGTCAATTTAAACACCTTGCATCTATACGACTTTAATGATGATTTTTGTTTAGATTATATTAATTCAAAATAAATTTCAGATTTTTTTTAGCTTTTGTTATACATAGCATCTATAAAATAAGGTGATAAGGTTATATTTCTTCCGGCTAAAAGTTTTTACTAAGGTTTAATAAAAATAAATACAGGGTCACTGATCAAATATCTATGATTAAGAACCTTAGTAAAACAAAATAATATAGGTTCTTTCAACCTTATAAGCTTATTTGAAAAATTGTTGTTTAATTTGTTATCGAAAAATCCTTCCCCGCATCCAGAAGAACTTTCTTTTGCAAGGAGAAGAGGAAAATTAATTAATAGAGGGATTGTATTCAGAAATAATAAAACTCTATTTAATACAAATAACTAGGAAGATTTTATTTCTATTCATATTTATTTTGGATAGCAGTGTTCAGATAATAAATATCATTGTGATAAGAAGAATTAATAAATACTTGATGCGTGCATTCCTAAATTTTAAGACCTTTATTCTGTTTGAAAAGATAAAATCCTGCTGGATTATTCTTGTATCTTTTTTGATTATCTCTTCAACAATTCACATTGGATGCGAACGTCCCACTGATGCTAATCAAAAAGACGATGGAATTCCACCGGCGGTTCCGACGGGAGTTCAGATATCTTACGCCTCTGATGGAGAAATTTTAATTGAGTGGATTCCCAACACCGAGATTGACTTGAAAGGTTACAATGTTTATCGCAGGACAAGCAAAACTGATTACGCCTACTTAACCTTTACTGTCAACAGCTATTGGTTTGATGATTCGCTAAGCTACGATGAAAAATATTCCTACAAGATATCGTCAGTTGATATTTGGGGTGGCGAAAGCCAAATGTCCGCAGAAGTCTATGCAACTCCATCAAATCAGTTCGCGCCGGTAGGACCAAGGTATTTAAATATTAATGCAAGAAATTGGGAAGGAAAAATTTCTGTGTTCCTCAGTTGGGAACCAAACAACGAAAGCGATGTCGCAGGTTATAATGTTTACCGAAGCTTGAGTTCATCTTTTACTGCCGACAGCACTAATCTTGCTGGATATATAAGTGATATTCAATTCAACGATACTACCAATATCTTAATTTATAAGGATTATTATTATAAAATTCGTGCTGTAGATAAAGGTAGTTTATTGAGTGATGAAAGCAATATTGTCAGCGATCAAGTTTACGAAATGGCCGATCAAATCTTTCCAGTAAATGATTCGCTTGTAAATTTCTTTGATTATTTTATTATCAAAGCTGTTGATGTATCGGCAAATTATCGAATACTTGTTCAAACCAATGAATACTATGGAGAATTTTGGTCGAAAGATTTTTTTTCAAGTGCCGTTGATGATACTATTCATGTTGAATTTAATCCTCCCTATTTATATCCGTACACTTACTACTATTGGCGTATCATCACCTTCTCCAATAATTCATCCGAACCAAACAGCATTTCACCTCTTCATAAATTCAAGGTTAAACCTTGAGTCGTGATTCAATAAAAATATTTACTGATTTTATTGGTAAAAATTGCGAATTTTATTTTTGTAAAATCCCAAAAATATTTTTTATTCTGCTTTTATACTCGCAAATTTCTTTTTCACAAACAGCCGATAGTCTTGAGCTTATTCGAAGTACAGGGCTAAGAAACTTTCTATCTACCAGGTTTATCAAGCAGCTAAGCACTCATAATCTTAATACGCGGTTTGATATTTCAAAATCATGGGAAGAATTTGACATTCAACTTATCGAAAATTTCAACTCTACGTTTGTAAGATCAACTGTGAAAAGTATACGAGATGAACAACAGTTTGCATTGCAAACCAAATACCGGATTATTCCTCAGGCAAATTTAGGAATTGGATTAAGCAGCAGCATTTTTTCCGACAACAGAAAGATTGAGATTAATCAAGCATCAGCAAATCAAGTGTTTCTATTTTCAAGAGTTGAACCTTATGATAAAGTTTACTTGGCGCCTTTCGTTGGTTACTTGAATAGCAGACAAGTGCTGAATGACGACAATGGTTTGTTATACGGCATAGAAGCTCAGATGGATAAATTCAGGATTTCTGATTTAATTATTTCCTCTGATATCAAATTTCGTAATGAAGATATTTCACCCAGAAAAAATACAATCAGGTATTATAATTTTCTGCTGAATAGCCAATTTACAGATGAAGTTTCCAATTTTGTCAACGCCAGTTATTCCCAAAACGGAAAAGATTTTTATTTTGAAGCTGATTCGATCACATCACAAGAGTTTAACGTATCAAGCAATATTCAAAGCAGAACTGAATCAAGCTACTTGATTCAAGATCGTTTACAGTATGACAATTTATTCAGTTTGTTTTCGTTAGACGTTGCTGGAATAGTTAATTGGAGAAAAATCGAGAGAGACACAAGGTACAAATCCATCCAGAATGCAACATCATCAATTTTTGACACTGAGATAAATGAATTGAAATTAGACTTTGAATCAATACTCAGTTATGATTCCAAAATTTTTAATGGACTGCTGCGCTTACTTTATTCTGAACGTGATGAAAAAAATCTAGCGAAAAGATTGCCTCTGGTTTCAGAAAACATTTACCAGGATCGCTTGCAGCTTGAAGCAAGAAAAAATAATAATTCAATCCGGGCATCACTTTCATTTCTTGGAAATTTAAGAATCTCTAAATCGGATCAGATTAATTTTAGTTTGTTACATAACAAGCTGAGATACGATACGCCAAGTGAAGAAAATTTTGATGACCGCGACGAGCTTCTCTCAATTTTTAGACTGCGTTATAGCCGACAATTCACTCCATTTTTCGAAGGATTTATTAATACTGAAGGAACGTACAATCAAACTGTTTATATATTTTCAGAAAAAAGTTCTAACAATAACATAAACCGGATATTAAAGCTTGCTGCCGGTGGCGCATATAGAGGAGCTAATCTAACTTCTGTGAATAGTTTTGAGGTTTCTGCAAATTATACCGTTTATGATTTCCAGGATTTAAATCCGAATATTAAAAGCTACTCGTTTAGGCAATTCACCGCATCCGATTCAACCAACTATTCATTTAATAAAAAATTTAATCTTTCATTGTATGGGTACGTCAAGCTATCAGAGCAAGGTGATTTGAAATGGAATGAATTTACATCTCGTCCTACAAGATATCTTCAAGAAATATATTGTGAACCACGGCTGACTGTTGGTTACAGCATAATTCAGTATTCGCTGGGAATAAGATTTTTTTCTTTATCTACTTTTGGTTACAAATCAAATATTAAATTTTTAGATTCGGACTTTAGGAGCATTGGACCAATTGCCGAAATATTAATTGCACGAAGCGCGAGTCTCTTCCTCAAAATCTATGGCTGGTATGAATTTATTACTATAAACAGCACTTCTAAAAAAGAACAAACAAATTTAAATGTTGAAATGACGTGGAGTTTTTAGGTTAGAGTATTTTTATTATTTTGACGTATAATAATTGGAAATATATTGGCAGAAGAAAATTATACATTGGAAATCGAAAGTAATCCTAATAATCTTATAACTGTTGAAGAGTTTGTAAATTATTTTGCAAAGGATATCGGCATTCCGGAAACAAGGATGAATGGGTTAATGTTATCAGTTACAGAAGCAACAACTAATGCTATTAAACATGCCAACAAATCTGATGAAAGCAAGCTTGTAAAAATCAATGTTAATGTCAAAGGTCGAAAGGTTATTATCTCTGTAAAAGATGAAGGGATTGGTTTTGATCCGCAGAAAATCCCGGATCCAACTGAACCGGAAAATTTATTGAAAGATTCCGGACGGGGAGTTTACCTAATGCGATTTTACATGGATGATTTAAAATATAACATCACTCCAACCGGTACCGAGACAATTTTAGTGTTAAACCTTAATACTTAAAGTCGTTTTAAATCATCATTTCCCCATATTCCCCTTCACAATAGCTCTAGCAAATACCAATCTCAATTTTTTCTTTTGGGCATTTAAAAAATAAAACTAACAAACATGTTATCGATAATTGAATATCGAATAATGAACAAGGAATAATGAATTTCGAAGTGAATGCAATTTGTATTTCAACTTCATCATTCTAAATTCTTTGTTCAATATTCATTATTCATTTTTTCATTTAGTTCTTTTCAAAAGGGTTGTTCGAAGGACTTCTTCGGGATTATGAAAACTCAAGTTGACCGCTTGTTTTTGTAAACCGTTGAAACGGTTCATAATTATTTGAATTTTCCCATTCTCAGCGGGATTAATCCCGCTGAGAAAGATATAAAAAATATAATTTCATAACCGTTTTAACGGTTTTTATTTTGAAGCGGCCAGCTTGAGATGAAAAATTAAAATAATTAAAAATTTTTCACTATAAGGGAACTCATCCCAACCCTTCTCTTCCAAAAGAAGGGCTTGTTGAATCTTATGACTTAATGTTAATAGTCTGTCAGAAAGTTAGCATTTATTGTTTAGTTGACAATAAGTCTCTCTCTTTTTAAGAGAGAGATTAGAGTGAGTTTAATTTATTTTGGACAGATATGATTTTAATTCAATCTCAATACTTTGAATTGGATTCATTCATATTTATTTTAAAGTAGAGTGTTTCTCAATTAACCACAAATCAATAATTAGGGAGAATTATCATGTCTAGAAAAAAAATTGCTATCATCGGCGGGGGACAAATCGGAGGCGTTCTCGTTCAATTAATTGCACAAAAACAACTTGGTGATGTTGTACTTTTCGATATTGTTCCAGATATGCCGCAAGGTAAAACATTGGATATCGCAGAAGCCGCACGCGTCGATCTTTTTGATGTAAATATTAAAGGAACAAACGATTACAAAGATATCAGCGGTGCAGATATCGTGATTATCACTGCCGGTTTACCAAGAAAACCCGGTATGAGCCGTGATGATTTACTAACTACCAATGCTCAGATTA
>Ga0209126_1000049_pt1 | contig 31614 bp, 37 predicted proteins | sample RifCSP19_1_FD_184024 | JGI IMG/M metagenome (GOLD analysis project Ga0209126, IMG submission 184024) | Soil microbial communities from Rifle, Colorado - Rifle CSP2_sed 19_1 (SPAdes) (version 2) | ecosystem: Environmental > Terrestrial > Deep subsurface > Rock core/Sediment | place: Rifle...
AAAAAGGGGTGGAACCTTGGAAAGATTCCACCCTTGGGTCCCTCGCTAGGCCTTGACGCTTCGCCAAAAGCCGAGGGCGCACACGGTCAGGAGGGCGGCGAGTGCCAGAAACGCGCCGAATCCTCTCCAGGCCCACACGAGATCCTGGATCGAGGAGACCACGACCGGTCCGCCCGTTCCCAGGAGGGCGTTGATCTGGGTCATCGTATAGACGATGGCCGCCGCGGCAAGTAACAAAAGAAAGCTTCGCATCTCGTTCTCCCTTTGCTTGGTAGGATGCTTAATTCTATCGCCAACCCCGATTCATGTCAACTATGGGATACACGAGGGCTCTCGTCCTTTTTGCTATATTTAAATCGATGACCCTCAAACCAGTGGTTCACTGGGTTAAAACCAACAAGCTTGCCGCGCTGGTAATCCTCGTTCTTTCCGTCCTACTCTATACAGTCTCAGGCGCTCCAAGTGGAAGTAATCCCGTCACAAACGGAATTGGCGGGGTTCCGGAATTGGGCGAGGGGGCGGTGAGCGACAAGGGCGGAACCGGCGCGAGCGGAGACCGAGTGGTGATCGAGGAGTCGGCCCTTTCGCTAGTGGTAAGCGATGTTTCCAAGACGGCCGACGAGGTCGTAAAATACGCCGAAAAAGAGGGCGGTTTTCTGGTTTCTTCCGAGATCACCTCACCTGAAGAATCGCCGGTGGCGACGGTAACGGTTCGGGTTCCGAGCGCGAAGCTGCGGACGGCGATCGAATACTATCGGAAGTTGGCGGTCAAGGTTTCTTCGGAAAGCATCGTCGGAGTGGATGTGACCGATGAGTTTGAGGATCTCGATGCCCGAATTGCCACTTTGGAAAAGACCATCGATCAGTTTGAGGCGATCAAAGCGAGAGCGACCAAGATCGCCGATCTGGTTTCAATCACGGCACAGATCATTACGCTTAGAGAAGAGATCGATACCTTGAAGGGGAGTAAGAAGTTCATTGAAGAGTCGGCCGCTTTTCCCAAGATCACCGCTTCCCTTGCCACGGATGAGTTTGCCCTTCCTTACCAACCGCCGGAGGGCTTCCGTCCCGGAGTGATCTTCAGGCAGGCGGTCCGCGCGCTCCTTTCGGGGGTCTACGCCGTCGCCGGAGGCCTGATCTGGGTGGGAGTCTATGCGGTGGTGGTGGTTCCGGTCCTCGCCCTGATTTGGTACCTCCTCAAGCGGGCGAAAGTTATCTAACGCCTGTCAGATTCAACTATCTCCTTTTGAAAAAGAAGAGCAAGAACGCCGCTCCTAAGAGGACGCCGGCTATTTGAGTGGCGTTTGCCACGATGGGGTCCAGCAACGAGCGGATAAACTCCGATTCCACGCCGAAAGAATTGAGGAGGATGCTTATGGCCTGGGGGATAAAGTAGATGACAATAGCGACAAAAACGATTGTCAGGGGATTGAGAGCGTTGGCGAAGAACTGGTCTTTAAGGGATAATTTGCGGTTTTCGTTCTCGGCCGGTGCCACGGGGTAATCGTAGCTTTGTTGCCAGAAAGTAATCAAGAGGATATATTAGATAGCGGTGAGAAAGTTTCTGTTGGCAACCCTTTTATTCATTTTTAGTCTGGCCGGGGCGCGGATAGCAGTTGCTCAAGATATTTCGTCTTGCGTTTATTATTTCTACGGAGAAGGTTGTCCCCACTGTGCGAACGTCAAACCCGTTTTGGAAAGCTTGGAGCAAAAGTACCCAGATCTGAACATTCAGCGTTTTGAAGTTTGGTATAACCGGGAAGACGCGGCGCGGTTTCAAGAGGTTTCGACCGCTTATAATGTTCCGGAGCCCTGGGGGGTTCCCGTAGTTTTTATTGGGGAAAAGTATTTGAGCGGCGATACACTGATCATCGGTGGATTGGAGAGCGAGATTCTGGCCAATCCGGACGCCGCCTGTCCGTCGGCGGAAGCAGAAGGGACCTTGGCTGCCCCCGCGCTTCTGACTGTGATCGGAGCGGCGCTGGTGGATTCGATTAATCCCTGTGCGATCGCCGTTCTTCTAATCCTGCTTTCAGCGTTCTTGATCGGTTCCGGCAGCAAGAAGCGAGCGCTGTTGGCGGGACTGGCCTTCACTCTCTCCATCTACCTCGCCTATTTTCTCTTTGGTTTGGGACTCTTTTCGGCGATCCAGGTTTCGGGCTGGGCCGATCTAATTTCCCGGCTGGTCGGAGTTTTGGCGATCGTCATTGGGCTTTTGAATATCAAGGATTACTTCTGGTATCGGGGTGGGGGATTCGCAATGGAAATTCCCCGGAGCTGGCGACACACCCTCAAGGACATCATCTACAGAGCAACCTCTCCGCTGGGAGCGTTTTTGGTGGGGTTCGTGGTGGTTTTCTTTGAGCTTCCCTGCACCGGCGGGCCGTACTTCTTTGTCCTGGGCCTGTTGGCGAAAAGTTTAACGCTGGCGGGCGCAGTACCGTATCTCCTGCTCTACAACGTCTTCTTCGTCCTTCCGCTCCTGCTGATCTTGGGGCTGGTTTTCTGGGGTTACTCCACGGTGGGGAAGGCGGCGGAGTGGAAAGATAGAAATACGCGAATTTTACACCTGATTGCGGGACTTGTTTTAACCGTTTTAGGATTAGCGGTAGCTTTGCGGTTGGTTTAAATTATTAGGTAAAAAAAGGACGGCTCGCTCCGCGAACCTAGTTTTTGCCGAAAGCGCAAAAAAAGAAGCCACCTAAGGTTTTGAGGCCTAGGTGGCTTTGGTTCACGAACACTTACTTACCGCTGCGGGAGCTGGCGAACTAGCTCTTGCTCCGGCGGCGAATCACAAGGGTCGAGATGCCGGTGAGCAGGGCGCCCCCGCCGAACAGGAATAGCTCCCAACCGCCACCCGTCTTCGGGGTTTCCGGCGGATCCTCGCGCTCCCGGGTCGGGGTCGGCGTCACACCGGGCGTCGGCGGCGTTTCCGTCACCGTCGGCGTTCCATCGGTCGGCGTCGGTGTCACCTCAGTCGGCGTCGGCGGTGTCTCCGTCGGATCTTCCTCCGGGATGAAGTAGGACCAGTGGCTCAGGCCGCACGTGCCTTCCGGCTGCGGCCAGGAGTCGAAGATCCCACCCGTACACCCCTGGCTGTTGCTCGAGCCCGCCTTGAAGCAGTAGTCGGTGGCGCCGTCGACCGGGTAGAGGGACAGATCGTCGCTGTCGATTTTGGTCCATCCGTCCCCGTCGGGACAGGTTGCTTCCCCTTGCAGGGGCACAACGGCCGGGGCGGCGAGGACCACGAACGGGATCGCCAGCACCATCACGAGCACGGCTCCCAGAAGGAGCCTGAAGGTCCTCCGTGTTTTCACGAGTTCCTCTCCTTTTCTTGTTTCCGGGCGAACCCCCGGCGGGTTGGTGTTGCGTTTCGAGTTCAAGTTAGGTTGTTACTCACCTCCTCTGACGAGCTCGGCGAAAACGACCAGTCGCTGCCAGTCTGTCCCCCAAGGAGTGCAGGTCCAGAGAGCGACTTGGATCTTTCCTTCTGCCAGCGCGGCGTCATCCCGTAAAAAGAACAACGGCCAGAGCTGCTCTGGTTCCACCACAACAGTCTCGGTAACCGCGAACTCGATCACCTCACCTCTGTACCGAAACCGAATGATATCACCCGGTTCCAGTTTGTTCAAGGCGGTGAAGACCTTTCCGACCGGTCCCCACTGGCGGTGACCATAGATCAGCGCTACCCCAACGTTCCCGATCTCTGCTCCCCACCCCGGTACCCAGAGGGGATGCTCGGAGGGTTTCGTTAGGTAGGTGGTGCCGTCTGGCGCCACTGCCTCTTCCGCCATCCGCAGTCCGGACTCCACCCCGATCTCGGGGATCTCCAGTACGACTCTTCCTGACATCACCTCCTCGCGGAGGAAGAACGTAGGAACGGGGGTGGCGGTCGGGGTCGGTTCCGTTGTCGGCTCGTTGGTGGACACCACGAGAGGTGCCTCCGTCGGGACCGCGGTTTCCGGTAGGAAAGGGGTCGCCGTGGGCGACTCCGGAACCGAAATTTGAGCTGGCACGTCCGCCCGCGCACAGGCGAGCGACGCTGCCAAAATAAGAAGAAGCGGGAGAACGATCGCAGACTTCCTCATCTTGCTCCTTTCGTATAGGTTTTTAAGGTTCTGGACAGAGAGAACGGGGCCGATTGCCCGATTCTAAATTGCCATACTAAAGGATAACACCGGAGTCAACCTCTGTCAACTATAAGTCTTTCCTCACGCAAAGCCATCCATTCATCGTTGGCGCTCGAAATGTGGGTTATTAGGATTTCGGAGAGATTTAACAGAATTCGCAGATTTCGGAGCGGGGGCCGGTGCCCTTTTCGTACTGATGGACGTAGGTGCCGTCCTCTTTCTTCTTGGGTTCTCCGGGCTTAATCTCTTTACCGCAGTTGTGGCAAATCAGCCTGCCTTCGGTTTCTTTCGTTTCTTTCTTGGGATCCATTGTGTCTTAAAGACTAACAAACGGGCAGGGGTAAAGGCAATTGCTAAACTGATTGAGATGATTTCCGGTTTAACCTCGGCAGAAGCAGGGAAGCGGTTGGCGCAGTTTGGCCCCAACGTTTTGGCCGGGGGCGCGCGGGTTCTCCCGCTGAAAATTTTCCTTTCCCAATTTAAGAGTTTTCTGGTCGTAATCCTGATGATCGCCGCGATCTTCTCCTTTTTTGTCGGTGAGGATCTGGACGCGATCGTCATTCTGGCGATTGTGGTTCTCAATGCCGGTTTCGGTTTTATCCAGGAGTACCGGGCGGAAAACGCGATTGCGGCCCTGAAGAAACTGGTGGTCAATCGAGTGCGGGTAATCCGCGATGGGCAGGAGATCGAAATCAATGCCGAGGAGTTGGTTCCCGGCGACGTCTTCTTTTTGGGAGTGGGACAGAAAATCCCCGCCGATGCCCGGCTTCTCGAGGCCATCAATCTTTCGGCCAACGAGGCCTCTCTCACCGGGGAATCCGCCCCGGTTGCCAAGTTTTTCCAAGGGAATGGCGATGAGGGGATGGTCTTTATGGGAACCGTGGTCAATGGGGGACGCGGTTTGGGTGAGGTTCAGCAAACCGGAATGAAGACCAGATTTGGGCGGATTGCTTCTCTTCTCTCCGAAGTGAAAGAAGAGGCCACACCGCTCCAGAAAGACCTGACCCGCCTGGGTGGGACGATTATTGTGATCGGGATCCTAGCGGCTCTGGCGATTTTCATAATCGGAGAGCTCCGCGGAAATCCGCTGGTGGAAACCCTCCTTGCCGCAATCTCTCTAGCGGTCGCAATTGTTCCGGAGGGCCTGCCGGCAATTGTCACAATTACTCTGGGGTTGGGAGCCCAGCGGATGGCGCGGAAGAACGCGATCATCCGCCGGCTATCTGCCATCGAAACCTTTGGTTCAACCGATGTCATCTGCACGGACAAGACGGGAACGCTCACGAAGAACGAGATGATGGTGAAGAAGGTCTTCCTCGATGGCCGAATTTTCGAGGAAGCCGCTCTCCGCCAAGAGAAGAACAAAAAATTTGCTCAAATTATTCGAACCGGGGTGCTGGCGAACACCGCTTCCTTGGTGGAAGAGGCGGGAGGATTTAAAATTTTGGGTGATTCCACCGAAGGAGCGCTCCTCCTCCTGGCGAAAGAACACGGGATTGATTATCGAGAAGAGCGAGAGAAGGGAAAGCTTTTCCGCGAGTTTTCTTTTGACCAAAAGCTGAAGAGAATGACCGTGGTTTGGAACACTCCCGGATTCGGGTACGAGGTCCTTACCAAAAGCGCTCCCGAAATTTTGCTGGAACTATCGAACCTTTCCGATCAGGAAAAGAAACAAACCAAGGAGGAAATAGATTCTCTGGCTTCCCAAGGTTTTCGACTCCTGGGCTTCGGTTACCGGCGGATTAAGACCGCGGACCCTTCCCCCTCCTTCACCCGTGAGCAGGTCGAGCGGAATCTCGATTACCTGGGTTTTGTGGCGATCTATGACCCGCCCCGGGAAGGGGTCCAGGAGGCGATCAAGCTCGCCCACCAATCCGGCATCGCGGTTCGGATGATCACCGGCGATAATCCCCTCACCGCTCGGGCGATCGGCCAGGAGGTGGGGCTTTTTGCGACGGAAGATCAGGTGATTGAAGGCCCGGCCATTGAAAAGCTGACGGATGAGGAACTCAAGGAAGTCGTCAGCCGGATTAAGATATTTGCTCGAGTTTCTCCTGAACACAAGATCCGGATTGTGAAGGCTTACAAGGCGTTGGGAAAGGTGGTGGCGGTGACAGGAGACGGGGTCAACGACGCTCCGGCTCTGAAACAGGCGGATGTCGGAATGGCGATGGGGATCACGGGGACCGATGTGGCGAAGGAATCGGCCGACGCCGTTCTGGCGGATGACAATTTCGTTTCGGTCGTGGCGGCGATCGAGCAGGGACGGTTGATCTACCGCAACATCCTCAAGAGCATCCGCTATCTCCTGGGCTGTAACTTTGGGGAGCTAATCACCGTCCTGGGAGCGGTGGCCCTGGGTTTTCCGGTGCCGCTCACCCCGATCCAGATCCTCTGGATGAATCTGGTCACCGACGGGCTCCCGGCGCTGGCGCTTTCGGAGGACCCGGGGGACCACCACGTCATGAACGAGCCCCCGCGGAGAAAGGGAATTCCGGTCCTGGACCTTCTGGGCAAGCGCTGGCTGCTCGCCACCGGTCTGGGGCTGGGAGGGCTGGCTCTGGTCACCTTTATCCTGCTGGATTTTGTTTCCCTGCCGGAAGCGCGGACGGCGACCTTTACCGTTTTCGTGGTCGGAGAGATGGTTGCCGCCCTGGCGGTCCGCAAGGGGGAGCGCCTCTTCTCCAACCCCCTTCTCTGGGTTTCCATTACCCTCGCCCTTGGATTGCAGGCGGCGATTGTCTTTTTACCACCCTTGCAAAAAATCTTTGATACCGTCCCCTTCTTTTAACGGATTTTGATACATTGAATTAATGTTCGAGCAGGTTTTGGCGCACGAAGGTGAGGAAGAAGAGCTGCCGATTTCTCCCCTTGGAGAAACGCTGGACCAGCGACTGAAGGGATTGTCCCTTCTGGGTTTGGAGTTGGCCACTGGGTTAGCCCTCTTCTTGATCATTCTGGCGGTTTTTTGGAAGAAAAAAACCGAGAAGGCGAAGTGGTTCCTCTACCTGGGAATCGCCCTCCCGATTGTCCTGGCAACGCTCTTCCTGGCCGGATCCACCGTTTACCTTAATCTCACTTCCATCACCGGCGGACCGGTGCACTGGCACGCCGATTTTCAGGTTTGGGCCTGCGGGAAAGAACTCGATCTGATCGATCCGGCCGGAATCGCCAACCGAGTTGGCTCTCCTGTTTTCCACGAACACGGCGACGACCGGATCCACGTTGAGGGAGTGGTGACGGATTTGGAAGATGTCGCCCTTAAAAACTTTTTCGGATTTGTCGGCGGCGAACTACGCGACGATCATTTCACCTTTCCCACCAACAACAAGCTCTACGAATATGAGAACGGCGATCTCTGCCCGGACGGAAAAGCCGGGACATTGCAGGCCTTTGTTTGGAAAACCGATGTGGCAAAGGGAGAGTTCCATCAGGAGAAGCTGGAACATCCCGACGATTACGTCGTTTCTCCTTACGGCAACGTCCCGCCGGGGGACTGTTTGATTATCGAATTCGGAGAGAAGAAGGATCGGACCGATAAGCTCTGCAATTTCTACAAGGTGGAGGAGTCGAAAGGAGAGTTAAAGAGAAGGTGATGGAACCAACCGTACTAACTTCGCTTCCCACGGTCGCCACGGTTTTGGGGGCGGCCGCCATCGATTCAATCAATCCTTGTGCCATCGGGGTCCTGATCCTGATGATCTCGGTGATGCTCTCCCAAAAACACTCCGTCCGGCGAATGCTTCTTCTGGGTGGTTTTTATATCCTGGCAATCTTCCTGACCTATCTGGCGGCCGGGTTGGGTCTCCTGTACGGTCTGGCGAGAGTGCCGCTGTACGTGGCCGAGTATGTCTCGATCGCCGTGGGGGTTTTCATCATCTTTGCTGGGCTGATTGAAATCAAAGATTTCTTTTGGTACGGCCGCTGGTTTTCGTTGGGGATTCCGGTGAGCATTTCAAAAAGGCTTCACAACATGACCCAGAACGCGACCGCCTCTCTTCTGGGGGTGTCTCTGCTGGGGGCCTTTGTGGCGGCAGTGGAGCTCCCTTGTACGGGGGCTCCCTACCTGGCGATCATCACCCTGCTTTCCCAGAATTTTGATTTCAGCGCCTTTCTTCTCCTGGTTCTCTACAACGTGGTCTTTGTGGTCCCGCTATTGGTAATTTTGTTGATGGTGGCTTCCGGCTTTGAGCTCTACAAGGTGCAGAAGTTTAGAATGGAAGGGAGAGGGTTTATGCGACTGTTGATCGGGATGTTGCTGGTGTTTTTGGGGTGGTTGCTGATGCTGATCGCCAACGGGACGATTAACCTAGGATAGGAGTAGGAATAGGAGTAGTTTAGGAAGAATGGCAAGAAAAACGGTAACGATAATCAAAAGACAGGGGCATCGGGAGAAATACGACGAACACAAGGTCTATGGGAGCGTTTACGCGGCGTGTCTGGCGGCCGGAGAGTCGGAGGCCACCGCGGAGAAGATTTCCGCGACCGTGGCCAAGAAACTCTCTCATTCGATCACCGATTGGAAGGTCACCAATTCCGATCAGATCTTTCGGCAGGTGATCGTGGAGCTGGGGAAACTCTCTCCAAAAGCCGTCTTCCTGTATGAGATGCACCGCGATCTAAGCTAGAAAGGAGGGTAAAAGTGGAGAAGGTTTTCGTTGCCGTTTCGGGAAATATCGGCGTAGGCAAGTCCACTCTGGTGAAGAGGCTCGCCGCTAAACTTGACTGGGAGCCGATCTTTGAACCCCAGGACGAGAGTCCCTATCTCGCCGATTTCTATCGCGAGATGGGGGTTTGGGCTTTCCATTCCCAACTTTTCTTTTTGGGACGGCGGCTCCGGCAGTATCAGGATTTCCTGGCGATCCCTCGGAGCGTTATTCAGGACCGTTGTGTCTATGAGGATGCGGAGGTTTTCGCCCGCAACCTCTTTGAGCAGGGAAGGATCAGTTCTCGGGATTGGGATACCTATCAGAGTCTTTACCAGGGGGTGCTGAACTTTATTCCCCCTCCTGATTTGCTCATCTATCTTAAGGCGGACCTACCCACTTTGTTGGGGCGGGTCGAGAAGCGCGGCCGAGATTACGAAAAGGGAATTGAGCGAGATTATCTCGTGACCCTTCAGCAGCTCTACGAGCGCTGGATCGCCGGCTTTCGCCTTGCTCCGGTTCTGGTCGTACCGGCGGATCGGCTGAATTTTGTTTCGGACGAGACCCATCTTGATCAAATCGCCGAAGTTGTGATGGCCAAACTCGCCGGCCACGAAACGCCCGCATTTGCCCGACAAAGCTAGGTTCATTCTCGACCCGTCCGTCAATCGCCCCTGATTATTTGCGGTCAGGGGCTTCTTTTTGCGAAAATGTATAAGTGTCCAAACGACGAGTCCTAATTTCCACCATCGTTCTCCTCCTGCTGGCTGTTATCGGAGCCGGCGCCTATTACTTCCGCTCCCAGATCACGGACTTTATCAAGGGTATTAACGGAGATAACAAGGGTGACGAGAATGGTGAAGAAATCACCTGCGAAGACCAGGTCTACACCAATACCCGCCAGGGTTATAAAGTCTGCTACAAAACCGGCTGGTACACGCAGGAGTTTGGATACTCGCAACTTTTAGTCGGGTTTGATGCTTTCCCAATTCCCACCGCCAGCGAATACGCCGGGGTTTTTAACATTTCGGTCTCCCGCCAAAACAGTGCCACCCTTTTGGCGCAGTACCTGAGTTCCCTTAAGGATCCGGAAACGGCCGCCGCCTCCATTGGAGGAGTGACCGGCATCCGCATCGACGGGGCCTACGCCGCGGATGATGTTTTCTTTCCCAATTATCGTCAGAGCGCCGCGGTGGTTGAAAACGCCGGTCGGACATACTCTATCGTGATGCTTTCATCCCCAGACGGCTTCGTCAGCAACAAGGCGGATTTTGAGAAGTTCCTCAGTTCCTTCCAGTTTTTGGAGGATACTGCCGCCGCTCCTTGGGGAAAGAATATCTATCTGAATACGCCCTGGCCGAACGACGAAGTCAGTGATTCTTTCAGAATTGCCGGTTCAGCCCAGGGGGCATTTGAAAACACGATTGTGGCTCGGCTCAAAACCGAGAGCGGAACGATTCTCTTTGAAGAACCGATTATCTACAACGCTCCCGAAGTCGGGGAGTTGGGGTACTTTGATATCGCCGTTACTTTCCAGACCACGTCGGAATCAGGGACGCTGGAGGTGTTTTACACTTCTCCCAAAGACGGCTCGGTCGCAGACTTGGTCTCCGTTCCATTGAAATTCAAATAAAATGCCTTCGCCAGGTGAAGAGAAGCCGCCGGTAAAGCCACCCGAGGAAAAGAAGAACTTGCCTGCCGGTAAGCAGGGGGCAGGTAAGAGTTGTTTGAAGATTATTTTGATCATCGCCGCTATTCTGTTTTCCCTTTTTCTCCTGGTCTCCGGGGCAATCGCCATCGCCATCACCGCGACCGGTTTGGTAAAGGTTCCCATTCTTTCCAATATCATTAAGCCCCCGGCCGTTACGGAGGACTTTTCCTACAAAAAAGTTTCTGAAAAGACTCTTTCCAAAAAGCTGGAGTCCTCGATGAGTGGGACCGAGGGGAATGTCAAGATCACAATGGCGCTCACCGATGATGAAGTGAATACCCTAATTTCCGGCCTAGCATCAACCCCCGATTCCTTTGTTAAGAGTATTCTGGTTAAATTTCGCCCCGGCATAATTAAGATTAGTGGGGTCCTTTCCCAGAACGACGCTCCCTTCTACGGCGAGCTCAAGATTTCCAAGAGCGCCAGTAGCTTTGAATTCGAATTTCAAAATGTCCGGTTGGGAGCGCTACCGCTCCCCGGGTTTTTGATCGAGGGGTTGATCAGCCAAGTGGCCGGGACGGGGCAGTTCCTGGGCAGCCTCACCGCAGATTCGCTTCCGGTGAACGCCATCACCGTTAAAGACGGTTCGATCACAATCAAGGGATTGGATCTGAGCGGGTTGGGTGGTCCGAGGGAATAAGCTCGTTCCACTCGCTTGCCTTGCGGCGCCTTCGCTAACGTTCAGGCGTCCAAGTGTTTGCTGGCGCTTGATTCGCTTCGCGAACAAATAGCATCCTCGGCTCCGCCTGCGGGTTGCTATTGGACGTGATTAAAAATCGCTAACAATAGATAGCCCTGTCCCGCGCAGGGCGTCCTATTGACAATCAGGAGAGCGTTCCTGTAAATTATGGTTAATGCCCTAAAAGGGCGTTTTAGTTTGATTTTTGAGAGGGGGTGAAATTATATGGCCTACAGCTTAGTGTCCAAGAAAAGTGGTGTCACCTACTACCTGCACGGACTGACCGTGACTCTGAAGAACACCGGTAAGCAGCAAACGATCTACTACTTTGCAAAGGACGTGCGCTCTGGCGCGTTGGACGCGATTCCGAGTGGGAAGATGGTCCAGGAGAATCCTCGCACTGGTCTTCCCTATCTTAAGAATTCTTAAGAACAGAGAGTGACCTAACTCTCTAACTTAAGGCAGATCAGCTGGGCTGCTCTGCTAAGTTTGTCCGCCTAAGGCGGGTCGGCTTAACAGAGCAGTTCAGTTTTTTTACTTGACGGCTATATGCAATTCTTTCTGGGTTATCTCTGGGCGGGCTTTTTCGTGCTAAAATTTCCTCTAATCGGGAAGGAGGGAAGAGATGCGCGCCTGGCTTTTGCGGGTAGTGTTGGTTCTTTGGCTGGCGCTCTACCCCGTAATCCATATTCCGCTGATGATTCCTTTGGTGGCGGTTCTGGGCTCGACGCTGGCCGCTCTGGTTGGGGCTCTGGTCATCGGCATTTGGGGAAGCGTTTTTTACTTCCTCCTCCGCCGCGAATCCGTTCTGACGGGAGCCAAAACCAAGCTAGTCCAGATCCGGAATGCGGGCGGGGTTTTAGGTTGGATTAACACCAAGATTCCCGAAGTTCGGGATGGGGCCCTGCTTTCCCCCTTTTGGATTCAGGTTTCGTTCGTTTTGTTTGGAGTCTGGATGGGGGTTCTGCTCCTTCGGCTGACCTATCCCGATAGCCATCCGCTGCGGGCACTGTTTTGGGTTTGGTTGGGCGCGATTGTCAACACCCTCGTGTCGGTACTGGTGATCTACGGCCCGCCGGCGATCCTGGCGCGAGAGCTGATCACTGCTCTTCTCGAAAGATAGGAACCGATCGGGACAGGACAAGTAGTTAAACCCGGGGGGTTTAGATCCTCAACCCTCCGGGTTATTTTTTTGTTATTCTTTCCTTAGAAAGGTGGTGAATTAACATAGTGTCAACTTCCAACCTACATCACAACCTAGTCCAGCAACTTTCGGAACTGATGGACTCCGTTTGGCGTTACGAACACTTCTACAAGAACGACGCTGAAGGCTGCGAAAAGTGCCGGACTCTCTGGGAAGAGCTTCACAAGCGCCACGAAGAGGATATCAAAATGCTTCGGGACCACTTGGCCGATCACGTCAAGGCTGGCGACTGGTAGATCTGAAAAGCAACAGTAGTAACGGCTCTTCTTGTTAGAGAGTCGGCTGCTGTTACTGGTGTTATTATTAATTCATGGCGGTTTCATTTGCCGAATTTCAAAAAATCGACTTGAGGGTCGGAAAGGTCAAGAAGGTCGAAGAAATTGAGGGTTTGGATCGGATCTACAAACTGGAGATCAACATCGGAGAGAAGAAGCCCCGGACGATCCTAGCGGGAGTGAAGGAGCATTTCAAACCATCGGAATTACTGGGGAAAAGCGTGGTCGTGGTGGCGAACCTGGAGCCTAAGAATGTGCGGGGAACGCTATCCGAGGGAATGCTTTTGGCGGCGGAGGTTGACGGCCAGCCAATCCTGCTTGTTCCCGAAGAGAAGGTCAAGCCGGGAACGTCGATCCATTAGGACGGGTAGCTTAGCGGTTTAAAGCATCAAGCTTATACCTTGAGGATCGAAGGTCCGAATCCTTCCCCGTCCACCAAACCCATTCTTGATTAATTTCTAAGAACCACCTATACTCCATTCCGGAACACATGGCGTCGCTTACTTACAGAAAAACCGTGCTCTTCTTGGGACTCGCCGGGGTACTCTTCTCCGGATACCTCAGCGCCGTCAAGCTGTTTACCACCGCCTGCGCCCTGAACGAATCGTGCCCCTACTTCCTGGGCCTACCGGCCTGCTACTTCGGTTTCGTAATGTTCCTAACCATATTCTCCGCCGCCCTGCTGAGCGCCTCTGGGGCGATCTCAATCAGAGCCGCGGCGCTCGCAAATACGGTTGTCTCTTTTTTGGGAATCCTTTTCGCCGGCTACTTTACCATTCCGGAGATCGGTTACATGCTCTCCGGGAGCGCACCCCGCTACGCCCTCGGTTTGCCGACCTGCGCCTACGGCTTAGTCTTTTACACATTGGTCTTCATTTTGTCCCTCCTCTACCTCAAGAAGAACAGAGTTTAACCCCTATAAAACGTGATATTTTATATCCTCTAGTATTTGTGCCCGTGTTAGAATTAAGAAAATCTGCTAAAAAGGAGGAGAGAACCCATGAACCTCATTGAGGTACGCGGCGACCACTACGAAATTGGTTTTCAGATCGGCCAAGCGACGGCCGTCCAGATTGCCAAAATCCTTCCTTCAAAAGAGCTTTCTCCGGGGATCGAGAAGCGCCTAAACGCGCTGTTCCCACTCCACCGAGATGCTTTTCCTTCCCTGCTATCCGAAATCAAGGGAATGGCGAATGGAAGCGGGCAAGATTACGAGAAGCTTCTGGCTTGGAACTTGTTCGAATCCGGTCTGTTGGGATGTACCAATGTTATCTCGCTAGGGGACGATGGTTTCCTGATCCACAATGAAGACGGGCCGGCCCGCTTTCGGGGTTTGCTGACGCTGGTGAGGGCACAGCTTCCCAGTGGGAAGTCCTTCGTCTCCCTCCAGTATCCCGGAATGCTTCTCGGCAACACGGTTTCCGTCACCTCCGCCGGTCTGGCGTTGAACGTCAACACCCTGTGGCCGGAGCGATTGGCGAACGTGGGCTACTCTTCCAACTTCCTTGCCCGGGCGTTGCTGGAAGCCCAAAATCTGGATGAGGTTCCGGATATCTTGGCGCGGCATCGGCCGCGGATCGACGCCTACCACTGGTTCGTCTATTCTCGATCGGAGGAGAAAGCCCTTTCGATCGAGGTTCTTAAGGACAGAGAGTCGGTGGTTTGGTTGGAAGAGGGTACGCACTTCCATACCAACCACTACCTTCACGCGGATTCGCAAGACGAACCGCAAGAGGATTATCCTTCTTCGCGTGCTCGGCGGGAGCGCCTGCCGCGGTTTTTCAAGGATCTTCCCACCACCAGAGGACGCGCCCCCGGCGCTAGCTTTGTGGGATCCGCCGCCAAAGAGCGGGCCCGTTTGGCGCTCTCTGATCACAAGGGGAAGTGGCCGATCTGCCGGCACGGGGGGGAAGATTCTCTGACCCTGGCGAACGCCTCGATCGATCTCAATACCCTGAAGATGGAGATCGCGGAAGGCCCCACCTGTCAGATTAGAGAGTATTCGGAAGCGTCGGTTTAAAACCCCGACGCTTATTTTTTGCTACTCTTTAATTGAGGGGGTGAGAAAATTTGAAATTTCTTGATCCTTACCGGAAAACATTGCACTGGGTTCTAGACATCGCCTCTCTTTTGAGTCTGGCTCTGGCGACTTACGGAGCTTTTTGGGGAGACTTTTGGCTCGCCTCGACCCAGTGGCTGCTGGTTTCGCTCTGGCTTTTGATTCTCTCCACCCACATTCGCCGAATAGAGTGAGGTGAATGCTAGGTTCGATACCAATCGAGCCGTCCGTCAGAAGTGTTTAAGAGAAAAGCTTCTCCAATCAAAAACCCGCCTCACGGCGGACCCCATTAGTTTGCTCTAGTTTATATAGTTTACAACTCAGCGAGCTCCATTTTCTCCTGAGGAGCGGTGACTTCAATGTGATCAAGATACTTCTCGGTGGTGGAGAGGCGGCGGTGGCCAGCGATTTTGGAAACCAGCACCAGCGAAGCCCCTCGCTTGAGGTGGTGGGCAATAAAGGTGTGGCGCAGATCGTTGACGGTGGCGTCTTCGATTCCGGCCAGTTCCAAGAAACGCTTGATGGTTGAGCGGATGTTCCGCACCAACAGCGATTTACCTGTGCGGGTAATGAAAACGTGGTCGGCTTTGGTTTTGGGACGTTCGTCCAGGTAGGCCTGTAACGCTTTCTGGGAACGGGAATTCAGAGGAACGGTTCTCTCGGGGTGACGATTAAAGGAGGCAATCCGAATTTCCCCGGGACGGCCACCGGTACCGAATTTGGCGTCGGAATTCTCAAGCCGGGACAATTCTCCGATCCGCATTCCGGTCTGCAGAAGCAGCTCCACAATTGCGTAGGTGCGAGCGTCGTTTTGGACGGTATCGCGCAGGGCCCTGTATTCTGTTTCCGAAAGAATCCGCGGAGGCTTGGTTTCGAAGCGCGGATGGGAAACCAGCAAGGCGGGATCATCGGTAATAAACTCGTTAACCTTTAGGAAACGGAAGAAGGTCTTCACCGCATTGGTCTTGCGAGAAACTGATTTGGGGGTATATCCGTTCTTAAGAAGTTTTGCGAGAAATGCTTCGATATCTTCTTTGGAGATTTCGGCGAGATGCGCTTTTCGAAGTTCCTCCAGAAATTCAACCAACTGATCAATGTCCTTGCCGTAAGCAAGAACAGTAGATTGGGAGCGATTCTTATCTCTAAGATGGTCGACAAATTTTCGGTGCGCGTCGCGAATCGGGATCATTCCAGAGAAGATTATCATTAACCCATAGGGTTGTCAAGAGAGGGGATAAAGTCAGTAAAGGCAGTAAAACCAGTTAAGTCAGTAAACAGGAACCTTTCCATCAGATTTATTGATGTTACTGTCTTTACTGCTTTTACTGGTGTTACTATTTTATTGATGAAGCGTCCTGCCATTCTGCTCCTAATTATTTTGGCTCTCTTTTTCCTAACTGCTTTGGTTCGATCCTACATTCTGATTCGGGCGAGAGGTGGGGAATTGGACCGCTTGCGGGGTCAGGTGGACCTACTCCAGGGTAAGGTGGATGAGCGAGAGGGGGCGCTTTCCTACTACAAATCCCCGGAGTTTATCTACAAGGAGGCCCTGGAACAGCTGGGCTGGACCCGCCGCGGCGAAGTGATCCCCGACCTCCCGGATTGGAAGGGTAAGGATATCGAGATCGAGGATAAGCCGGCCGGTTCCTCGATCGCGGCCGTCGCGGAACCACTTCCTTATTGGAAGCGCTGGCGCAACCTATTTTTTGAGAATTAATCTTCCTGTACTATAATTGAGTAACGTAGCGGGCTGGTGGAACGGTTACCACGCCTGGCCCATAACCAGGAGGACCCGGTTCAATTCCGGGGCCCGCAACCAGGCTAGGTAGCTCATCCGGTTAGAGCGCCGCCCTCATATCGGCATCCGCCGGAGGCGGATACGCGATCTATCTTGAGAATCGCCAATCGGCGATGTAGCTCAACGGTAAAGCATGGCCCTCATAAAGCCGAGACGGTGGTTCGACTCCACCCATCGCCACCACGCCGATAGATCGCTCCGCTTCCCGCGGAGCAAGATATAAAGCGGAGGTAGTCGGTTCGATTCCGACCCTAGCCACCATCAGAATCCCACCTTTGATCTTTCCCTTTGGACTGGTTCGAGTGCTATCATTTCTCTGTTATGGAAAAGAAAAGAGTTTTAACTGGCGATCGGCCGACCGGTCCGCTTCACCTCGGTCACTATGTTGGGACCCTCAAAGCCCGCCTGGAGCTGCAGGAGCAGGGGAATGAGGTCTTTATCCTCGTGGCGGACTACCACACTCTCACTCGCGGCATCAGCAAGGAAAAAACAGCCCAAATAAAGGTCAACACTAACGAACTCTTGTTGGATTATTTGGCGGTGGGTTTGGATCCTAAAAAGATAACCATCTATCGGCAGTCCGATATTCCCGCGGTCGCCGAGTTAGCACTTATTTTCGGGATGTTAGTGACCGTACCGCGCCTCTCCCGGGTCCCGACTCTCAAGGAAGTGATGCGGGATGAGAAGATTGAAATTCCCTCCTTCGGACTCCTAGGTTATCCGGTCCTTCAGGCGGCGGACATTGCGCTGGTAAAGGGGGAGCTGGTTCCTGTGGGGAAGGATCAATCATCTCATTTGGAGGTGACGCGGGAGATCATCCATCGGTTCAATAGCGAATTCGGCGAGGTCTTCCCCGAGCCGGAAGCCTTGGTCAGGGGTGACGTTCTTCCTGGCACCGACGGCAAAGCAAAGATGAGTAAATCCCTCGGCAATGCGATTATGCTTTCCGACGACGAGAAAACGGTAAAGGGAAAGGTGATGGGAATGTACACCGATCCGACCCGGATCCGACCGACTGACCCCGGCCACATTGAAGGGAATCCGGTCTTCGCCTATCTTGATTCAATTGATTCTTCCAAAGATAAAGTGGCTGATCTCAAAGAGCGCTACCAAAAGGGGACGGTCGGAGATGTTGAGGTTAAAGAGTATTTGGCGAGGATCCTGAACGAATTTTTGAATCCGATTCGAGAGCGAAGGCAAGAATTTTCCAAAAATGCTAACCTAGACGAGATCCTCGAGGCCGGTCGGGATAAGGTTTTGCCGATCGCGCAAGAAACTCTTGCCCAGGTAAGGAAAGCAATCGGAATCGGACGGCTCACTGCGTGAACCTAGATTCGGCGAATGGCCGAATAACGGCCAAGCGAAACGACCTAGCAATTTAGCTCTCTAAATTGAGTAAAAATATGGAACAAAAACGGATGCCCTCAAATCTGAAAAGTCCCTTGCCAAAAGTGCCGACAAAAGTTGGTTTTATCCAGGGGTTATTTCTGGTTTTGCTGATTGGCCTGGTAATCTGGTCTTTCCTTACCCCGCTCTCTCAGCCGGTGGAGCTGCCGATCTCCGAGGTCCTGACCAGGGTCAAGAGCGAAGAGGTGAAGAAAATCGTGGTGGAAGGAACGAAACTGCAGGTCACCTTCAAATCAGGAGCGGAGGCCATCTCCACTCTGGAGACGGGAACGGTGTTTCTGGACACTCTCACCCAGGCGGGAATCGACCCGGCCCTGGTGACGGAAGGGATTCTGGTTCAAGAGGGTTTCCCTTGGGCCAGAATTCTCATCGACCTGCTGCCGGTTTTTGCCATCGCAATTCTGTTCTTCTTTTTCCTCCGCCAGGCGCGCGGCGGCACCAACGATATTCTTTCTTTCGGCCGTTCGCGGGCGGAACTCTTCGTCCGCAACCGGAAGTCACGGGTGACTTTTTCTGATGTGGCCGGAGTGGACGAGGCCAAACGGGAACTCGAGGAAGTGGTGGATTTTCTTAAGAATCCTGGCAAGTACCGGGCGCTGGGAGCGCGGATTCCTAAGGGAGTTTTGCTCGTCGGGCCGGCCGGTACAGGAAAGACACTGATGGCGCGGGCGGTGGCCGGTGAGGCTAATGTGGTTTTCTACTCGATGTCCGGGAGCGAATTTATGGAGATGTTGGTGGGAGTGGGTGCGGCGCGGGTGCGGGACCTTTTTGACACCGCCAAGCGCAACGCCCCGGCGATTATTTTCATTGACGAAATCGAGTCGATTGGCCGCCAACGGGGGTCGAGCATGACCGGTGGGCACGAGGAAAGGGAGCAGACTCTCAACCAGATTCTATCCGAGATGGACGGTTTTACTCCCACCGACAACGTGATTGTCCTAGCCGCGACCAATCGCCCCGAACTGTTGGATCCGGCGCTGACCCGCCCGGGCCGTTTCGATCGGCGGGTGGTTTTGGATCTGCCCGATATCGAAGGTCGGAAGGAGATCTTCAAGATCCACATGCGCGGAAAGCCGATGGGACCGGACGTCGATCTGGATAAAATTGCGAAGCGCACGGTTGGTTTCTCGGGAGCCGATATTGAAAACATGCTCAACGAAGCGGCGATCTTAGCCGCTACTTTGAATAAAAAGGCGGTCGGAATGCCCGATTTGGAAGAAGCGGCAACCAGAGTTAAGCTCGGGCCGGAAAAGAAACGCCTCCAGTCGCCGGAAGAGCGCCGGATGACCGCCTATCATGAGGCCGGGCACGCGATTGTCGCCTCCCAACTCCCCCACATGGATCCGGTCCACCGCGTCAGCATTGTTTCTCGGGGGTTGGCGCTGGGATTCACTGAGATTCCGCCGGCGACGGACCGCTACCATCACACCAAGACCGAGCTCCTGGAACGGGTGACTTCTCTCCTGGGTGGGCGGGCGGCTGAAGAAGTCATTTTCAAAGAGTTCAGCGCCGGGGCGTCTTCCGATCTCGCTCAGGCGACGATGATCGTGCGGAAGATGGTGATGGAGCTGGGAATGTCCATCCTCGGACCAATCTCTCTTGCTTCCGGGGAGATGGAGTGGTATGGAGTTTCGCATGAGCAGGGAAATTTCATTTCCGAAGAAATGGCGGGGAAGGTTGATCGGGAAGTCGTTAAGATCTTGGGAGAGGCTTACGCCCAAGCCAAGAAAGTCTTGGAAAAGAATCTCCCCAGGATGGAAAAGGTGACCGACGCTCTCCTAGAGAAAGAAACTCTGGACGAGGAAGAATTCCGCAAGCTCGTCGGCTAGCGGATCGGTTCAGATAATCGTATTTCAATCTGCTCATTTAACTGAGCCGATGAACCGATAAAAATATGAACCGATTAGTACTAATCGATACTCTCAATTTCTTCCACCGGGCTTTTCATGCTTATCCTCCCCAGTTAACGACGCTCCAGGGCGAATCGATCAATGCGGTCTACGGTTTCGCCACAATGCTTTTTAATCTTGGAGTGGAGTTGAAGCCGACCCACCTTGCCGTCGCCTACGAATCAGAAAAGGAACCGACTTTTCGGGTTTTGGAATTCCCCGCTTACAAAGCGACCCGGGTGCCTCTTCCTCCAGAAGAACAGGTCCAATTTGACTCCCAGCTCCCGCTTCTGGGAGAGTTCCTCGCCGCCGCCAAGATTACGGCGCTGCGAGCGGAGGGATTTGAAGCCGACGATCTGATCGGGACCGCCGTTCACCAACTTCCCTCGGATACCGAGGCCGTCGTCGCTTCCAACGACCGGGATCTGACTCAGTTGATTAGTCCCCGGGTCCATTTCTACCTTCCCGCTGTTGGCAGCAAGCAGAAGGCGAAGCTCTACGGGGAGAAGGAGTTCTTTGAAGAGTACGGCTTCCCGCCCGCGCAGATGGTCGATTACAAGGCCCTTCGAGGAGATCCTTCCGACAACATCCCCGGAGTGCGGGGGATCGGAGAGAAAACCGCAGCGGAACTGGTGAAGAGGTACGGAACGGTGGCGGATATTTACAAGCACATTCTGGAAATCAGACCCGCCGTTGCCCAGAAGCTCGCCGACGGCAAGAAGGAGGCCGAGCTCTCTTACAAGTTGGCAACGATTGTGACTGACGCCCCGGTCAAGATCGATTATGAGAAGCTTCGTTTCTTAGGGTTTGACCGGCCGGAAGTGCACGCCCTTTTCGAGAGGTGGGGATTCCGGTCTCTCCTGAAAAAGATGGCCGGAGAGGAACCGGTACCGGACAATAAAGACCAAATGAAGCTGCTATGAAGATTGCGCTAGTGCATGATTTCCTAGATCAATATGGGGGAGCGGAGCGGGTGTTGGAAGCGATTCACGAGATCTTTCCCTACGCTCACGTCTACACTAGCCGACACGATCCGACCAAGCTTCCGTTGCGAATGCGGAACTGGGACATCCGTCCTTTTAAACTTCCCAAACTCCCCCTGGCGCATTTTCTGAAGTACTACACCGCCTTTTACCCCTTTCTCTTTGAGAACTTGGATCTACGGGAGTACGACCTGGTAATTTCCTCGACCGCTTTTTTTGCCAAAGGGGTACTGGTGCGGCCGGGAGCGGTTCACATCTCATACATCCACACCCCGCCCCGGTTTCTCTACCATTACCGAGCCGAGACGGGGAAGCGAGAGCTACTTTTCTATCGGCCGATTCTGGCGCTGTTAGACAATTTCTTCCGGATTTGGGATTACCGGGCCGCCCAGCGCCCGGATTTCATTGTGGTGAATTCTCGGGAGGTTGCCCGGCGGGTGAAGAAGTTTTACGGTCGAGAAGCGACCGTGATCTATCCTCCCGTGGAACTCCCTAATCAACCAAAAAACCAATCAACAAAACAACCCAAAAACCAGTTCTACTACCTCGTTGTCTCTCGGCTTTTAGGTTATAAACGAATTGACCTTGCGATTAAGGCGGCAAATGAGCTTCGAGTCCCACTCAAGATTATCGGTACGGGGAGGGAAGAAACACGGTTGAAAAGAATGGCCGGATCGACCGTGGAGTTCTTAGGTTTCTTGAGTGACGAAAAGATATCAGAACTTTATCTAGGTTGCCAAGCTCTTATTTTTCCCACAGATGAGGACTTTGGAATCGTACCAGTTGAAGCGATGTCTTTTGGCAAACCAGTGATTGCGTTTGCGAAGGGGGGTGCATTGGAGACGGTAATCGCTGGAAAAACCGGTGAATTCTTCAAAGAACCGACCATGGATTCTCTGATCGAAGTTTGGCGTAGCTTTGATCCTTCCAACTACAAAGCAAAGGACTGCATCACGCAGGCGAAGAAATTCTCCAAGGAACGATTCCTCAAAGAGTTCTATAATTTCATAGAATCAGAAATAGATCATGCCTGAACTACCGGAGGTTGAAACGATCCGAAAACAACTCAATAAAGAAGTCGCCGGTCTTTCCGTTGTCGATATCTGGACCGACGCTCCAAAGATGATCAGGCCGTCCCAGAGGGAGGTTCTCAAGCGCACCAAAGGGCAGAGAGTCACGGCCGTGGAGCGGCGGGGAAAGCTTTTGATTTTTCGCCTTGCTGGAAAGGAAAACCTCGTTCTTCATCTCCGGCTTTCCGGCCAGTTGTTTCTCCACAAACCGAATGACTCTCGCGACCCGTTTCTCCACGTGATTATTAAACTCTCCAACGGCAAAGAATTGCGCTTCAACGACCAGCGGAAATTTGGCTACATAAGTTTGGTGGCATCGGACGAGGATCTGGAGAAAATCGTGGCGGGATACGGCCCGGAGCCGTTTGCCGATCTGACCCTCGAGAAATTCTCCGCCGCATTAAAGAGATCCGGCCGGGCGATCAAAGTTCTCTTGCTTGATCAGAAAGCAGTCTCGGGGATCGGCAACATTTACGCCAACGAGGCGCTCTGGTTGGCGAAGATTCATCCGGAGGCAAAATCCTCTTCCATCTCCGATTCTCAGATCAAAAGCCTATACGAAGCGGTGCTGAAGGTTTTGGAGGATGGATTGCGTTTGGGCGGAGCGACCATTGCCGATGACAAGTACCGCAACCTCTACGGCGAGCGGGGAAATTACGCCCAGGTGGTGCGGGTCTACCAACGAAAAGGCCAACCTTGTCAGCGATGCGGACATAAGATAGAGTATCTTAGAGTTGGGCAGAGAGGAACGTTTGTCTGTTCGAACTGTCAACGCCTAAATACTTAAAAACCTATCCCGAGAGGAGGAGATAATCGTGGAGACTTTTTCGCCGATCCTGGCGCAATCCTATGCGCTGGCGGTGGCCGAACTTCGCACCTGCTACGATGAGCGCGGTATTGTTGCCGGCCGCCACCAATACGATGACTACTGGACGAGGGATGCCGGGTTTGCCTGGATGGCCGCTCTAGAACTGGGTGATTGGCAAGTAGCTCAAAGGCACCTGGAATTCCTATCTCGGCTACAGCGTAGGGACGGGATGATTCCCTTTCTCATTCGGCGGCATCTCTCTCCGTTCGCGATGTGGGACATTAAGATCAGGATCCCGCCCCGGCCGAAATTCCGCAGCCACAAATCGCTGTTTCTTTCGGAAGTAATTGACAGCAATCCCTGGTTTGCGATTGGACTGGCCGACTTGGTGGCGCATACCCGGGAAGCTTTTTTGCTTACCGACCTGATTGCCCATATCTACCCCGCTTTGGGTTGGTGTTTGGGAAAAGTAGGGCCGGACGGTTTGGTGAGGGAAGGAATCCTGGCTGGTTGGAACGACGGTATCTTGAAATCCGGCCGAACCCTGCTCAACAACGTAATCTTCTATCAGGCTTTCAACCGGTGGAGCGGTCTTGATCCCGATTTTTCCACCGCCGCTCGGGGAATCAAGGAAGCTCTGCAGCGGGATTTCTTTAACGGCCATTACTTCATCGACTGGATTAATCGAAGGCCCCACAACTACTTCGATAGCAACGCCAACTTTCTCGCGATTCTCTGGGGCGTGGCGGACCAATACCAAGCCGATCGGATCATGGACTTCGCGTTCGAGAACCTGCTCGATCCTCCTCTGGTGAAGCTGGTTCATCCGCGCTATCGCCCTGGACTGATCGATCCCGCGAATCGCTTGCTCGGGGTGGCGGACTACTCCGATGGTCGTCTCTACTGGCTGGATACGGCTTGCCTCTTCGTTCTGGCCCTGGAAAAGATGGGGCGGAAGAGGGAAGCGGAAGATTTTCTGTTCTGTTTGGCGAGTTTAGTCATCAAACACGGCGGCGTCTATGAGATCTACGATCGGAGTTTCCAGCCGGTCCGGCGTTGGAACTGCCGAGCCGAGCATCCCTTCGCTCGTTCCGCGGGACTGTTCGCCCTCGCTTGCCGGAAATTAGGATTGGTTTAAGCCAAGTTGGATCCCCAGCTTGGCTTTTTTCTCTCTCCAGGCGTGCTAGATTTAATCTTGTTGCGATGTTGATTAAGAAAATTTCCCTCGAAAACTTTCGAAGCTATCCCAAAAAAGAGTTTGAGTTCAAAGAAGGAGTCAACCTGGTGGTCGGCCCCAACACCGCCGGCAAGAGCAATCTTCTGGAGGCTGTTTTCCTGATTGCTTTTGGCAAATCACCGCGGGCCGATCTGGATCGCGAGATGGTCCGGGGGGAGGAGAAGCTGGGTTTCGTTCGTGCGATCGTTACGGGAAGCGACGACCGGGATTTGGAGGTGGTGCTGACCGAAACCGGCAAGCGTTTTCGGGTGAACGGGGTCGGTCGGCGCCTGGCCGATTTCTCTCAGCACTTCCACGTGGTGATGTTTTCTCCCGAAGATCTTAATCTCGTCACCGGTACTCCCGACCGGCGCCGGCGGTTTATCGATTTCGCGCTGGGGAGCGTTGACCCTCGCTACGCCCGCGCTTCGACCGAATTTGACCAAGTCCGCAAACGCCGGAATCGGCTCTTGGAGCAGATCAACAAGAGTTTTGCTTCGGAGGAAGAGTTGGGTTTTTGGGACGCCAAATTTCTGGAGCACGGTACTCTTCTGCAGGATAAGCGGAAAGAATTTTTCAACGAAATCAATCAAGAGCTTGGAACTGAAAAAATGGAGCTCGGCTACCAACCTTCTGGATTGACAGCGGATCGGCTTTTGGAGTATCGGCCGCGCGAAATCGCGGCGGAAACTTCCTTGATCGGCCCGCACCGGGACGATTTTACATTTGAGATTGGAGAGCGCGATCTTGCGGCCTACGGTTCTCGGGGCGAGCAGCGTAAAGCGGTGCTGGCACTGAAGGAAGCTGAGCTGCGCTTTGCGGAGAAGAAGATCGAGAACCGGCCGGTTTTACTCTTGGACGACATCTTTTCCGAACTGGACGAAGAAAATCGCGCCCGGGTTTTTGATTTGATCGGTGAGGGCCAGACGATTATCACTACGACCGATCTCAACCACATTCCCGCTTCTCTTCAAAAAGGTCTTTCGGTAATCCGGCTCTAAATTAAAAAGCGAAGATTATTTATCTTCGCTTTGAGGTTGCGAACAAGACCAGGGTGGCAACTCCCATGTTCCCGTAGAAGTAGAGGTTTTTCAATAGCTCATAGACCGCGAGTCCGATGATTAGAATTACCATAATCAGGACGGCGAGGGCGTTCCGCATGTTTCCTCCTCTTTCGATTTTTCTGATTCAAATCATACCATGCGACTATGGGATTTCAACCGTTTCATCGGTTAAGCTAACATATAAGCGATGCTTTTTTCTAAACTGGCGCAATATTTTTCGCGGATCGAAGCCACCCCCAAACGCTTAGAGATTACCGCAATTCTCGCGGATCTTTTGAAAGAATCTTCTCCTGAGGAAATCGATAAAATCTGCTATCTCGTGCTTGGTCAGCTCGCCCCTCTCTACGAGGGCGTGGAGTTTAATCTCGCCGGAAAAATGCTGCTGCGGGTGATGACGGATGCCTACATGGTTCCTGGAGCGGAGGTCGAGAAAATCGCCAAAGAGAAAGGGGATCTAGGGGATGCGGCAGAGGAATTGGCGAAGAGGTCTAAAGTTTCCGGTTCACGGTTAACAGTCGGACAGGTGTATGCGAAGCTGCGGCAGATCGCCGAGGATTCCGGAACCGGCTCGCAGGAACGCAAGGTCCGGGAAATGGCGGGGCTCTTCCAATCCCTCGATCCGCTTTCGGTTCGGTATGTTGCTCGGATTCCGGTGGCAAGCTTACGGTTAGGTTTCTCGGATAAAACCATCCTCGATGCGCTTTCGGTCGCCGAAGCGGGGGATAAATCCCTTCGCCCTCTGATCGAGCGGGCCTACAACGTCTCGGCCGACATCGGCCGGATCGCTCAGTTCGTTAAGAGTAAGGGAGCAAAAGGTATAGAAAAGATTGAAGTCACAGTGGGGGTCCCGGTGCGGATGGCGGCGGCGGAACGCCTGCCGACCCCGGCGGAAATCTTGGAGAAAATGGGTGGGAAGCTGGCCGCCGAGCCGAAGTATGACGGCTTTCGGGTTCAGGTTCACCTGGACAAAAGCCGCAAGCAGGCGGCGGATAATGAGGGCGTTGAGCAGCCGGCTCTGGCCGGATTGGTCGGGGTGGAAAAAGGTTCCTGGGTGCGAATCTTCTCCCGCAATCTGGAGAACACCACTCCGATGTTTCCGGAGATCGCCGCCGCCGCCCAGAAACTGGCGGCGAAATCATTAATCTTCGAGGGCGAAGCGATCGCCTACAATCCCGATACTGAAGAATTTGAACCGTTCCAAGAAACCGCCAAGCGGAAGCGGAAGTACGGAATCAAGGAAAAGGCGGTCGAACTCCCTCTCAAAGTTTTTGCCTTTGATTTGCTTTACCTCGATGGCCGAGATCTCACCCGGGAACCCTACGAAACCCGGCGGCGGGCGCTGGAGAAGCTGGTTTCCGGTCATGAGGACACGATTATCCTCGCCGAAGAGCGGGTTTTCACCAATGCGAAAGAGCTGGAGAAATTCTTTTTGGAGGAGATCGAGCACGGGTTAGAAGGGATTATGACAAAACGATTGGACGGAGTTTATCAAGCGGGAGTGCGCAATTTCAATTGGGTCAAGTTGAAGCGGGTCGAGGAGGGGAAACTGGAGGACACGATCGATTGCGTTGTTCTCGGCTATTACACGGGCCGAGGTAAACGGACCCAGTTCGGGATCGGGGGATTCCTCGTTGCCGTTTACGATGACAAAAACGACACTTTCAAAACGATTTCCCGCGTTGGCTCCGGTCTAACCGATGAGGAATGGCGGGAGATGAAGAAGCGGGTGGATGCCCTTAAGACCAAGGAAAAACCCAAGAACGCGGATGTTGCCAAAGAGCACAATCCAGATGTTTGGGCCGAGCCTTCCATCGTGGTGGCGATCCGGGCCGATGAGATTACCAAATCTCCGTTGCACACGGCGGGTGGGTTGGCCCTGCGCTTCCCCCGTCTGATGGCTTTCCGTGACGATAAAAATCCCGAACAAGCGACAACGGTCGCTGAAATGGAAGAGTTGTTTCGGCAGCAGCGAAAACGCTAAACTCAAGTTGATTAATTTTCGATGGGGGGTGATTTGAATGGCTAAAACTCAAATCGGATTAGAAGAAAATTTGACGGGAGCACTGGCCTACGTTTTGGGATTTGTATCGGGAATCTTCTTTCTTTTGACGGAGAAGGAGAACAGATTCGTCCGCTTCCACGCGATGCAGTCCACTGTTCTTACCGGCGGATATTTCGTGTTGAACTTTGTCATCGGATACATTCCGGTAGTCAATGTTCTCTGGTTGGTGATCAGCGTTCCGCTAGGGCTGGCGCTTTTGGTTCTCTGGTTCTATCTGATGTATCAGGCCTATCAGGGTAAGGAATACAAGTTGCCGGTGGTGGGAGATATCGCGGAAAAGCAGCTAGGCAAACTCAAAGTTTAACTTTGATAGCGGACCTAATCAGGGCAAAAGAAATTATGCTTCGCGAGCACCTCGCCGCGCGGGGCATTGTTGATGTATATATTCTATCCGCATTTCGCGGAGTTCCTCGTGAAGCCTTCGTCCCTCCCAATCTGGTTGGTCTAGCGTATGAAGATAACCCGTTGGATATCGGGAGCGGTCAGACGATTTCCCAACCATACACGGTCGCTTTTATGACCCAACTCCTTGATCCTAAGCCCGGCGATACTGTCTTGGAAATCGGAACCGGTTCGGGGTATCAGGCCGCAATTATTTCTCGTTTGTGTCGGAAAGTTTACACAATCGAGCGGTTTGAGGATCTCGCGAAAAAGGCGGTCGGAATTCTTAAGAAGCTCAAATACGGTAACGTGGAAGTTATCGTCGGCGACGGGAGTCTTGGCTTGCCCTCCGTAGCCTTGGCGAAGGACGGGTTCGACGGGATCATTGTCACCGCCGCCGCGCCCGGAATTCCCCGGCCGCTGCTGGAACAGCTCAAAGTTGGTGGGAGATTGGTGATTCCGGTGACCGTTTCGACCGGGCTCAAGATCATGCAGGAGATGCTCAAGATCACAAAAACGGAAAAAGGATTTCAAGAGGAACGGTATCCCGGGTTTCGCTTTGTTCCGTTAGTCGGAAAACACGGATATGACAAATGACACAGCGCTAGCGAGTAATTTGTGCAACCGAGCGAAGCGAGGACGGCATATCTGGTATTTTCATTCTAAGTATGATTAGCCTTAACCACTTCTACCGCCGCCCGCTCAATTCACTCTATTTGACCACCTCGATCCTGCACTTTGGGCTTTCGATGATCGGAATTTTTGTGCCGATCTACATCTTTCAGCTTACCGGCAACTTTTACTATTTGCCGGCTTTTTACGGGGTCCTTTCTTTGACAGCGATCTTTTCTCTTCTGGCCGCTCCGACTTTTTTGCTTCGGTTGGGAGCCGGCCGCAGTGTCTTGCTGGCCAATGTTTTTCGGATCCTAAACCTTCTTCTTTTGCTCTTAGCCGCCCGCAATCCTTTATTGATTTTACCGGCGGCTATTTTCGAAGGTCTGACCATCCCCACTTTCTGGGTAACCTATCACAGTGTTTTCCTGGCCTCCGGAAAGGATGGGGAATTCGGACGCAAGATCGCCTGGATGGGGGTTTTTGTTTCGGTGGTTTCGGCGCTGGCGCCGTTCTTCGGCGGGTTGGTGGTGGCAACCTTCGGATTTCCCGTCCTCTACGGGCTGGGGATGCTGCTGATCCTTCTTTCCAGCATTCCGATTCTTTGGGTCGGCGACCATCTCGGATTCCGTTTCGTTGGAGCGAAGCAGATTCTGGCGGAAACTTTTTCCCGCCCCTGGCGCCCGGTCCTGACCGGATTCCTAGGGATCAGGTTGGAGAATGTGATCGCTGCTCTCTTTTGGCCGCTTTTCCTCTTTGGGGTGGTGAAGTCATTCACCAACTTGGGAGCGGTGACTTCCGTTTTTGCGGTGGTCGAGGTGGCGCTAATGGTTGTCGCCGGGAGAGTGGTGGATTCTCTCGGAAGCCGCCGGGTTTTTAAGGCAGGGGCGTTGTTCCTGGCGCCGTTTTGGTTCCTTGTCGGATTTTTCCCGGGCATTTTGGCACTGGCGGTTCTCAATGCTTACCGGGGGTTGGTGGCTCCTTTTTATGGGATTGGGGCAGAATCTCTGTTTTACAAACTGGCCGAAAAAGACCACTTCCTTTCAGTGATCAAGCGGGAGGTCAGCATTCACCTCTCGATTCTGGTTTCGGTTTTTATTTGCGCTGTTCTTTGGTTTTTCTTTCCAGCGAACTGGCCGGTTCTGCTCATCCCCGCCGCGCTGGCCTGCTTCTTGGCGATTACCTTCACCCGCGCCAAATAGTGCTAATTTGATAGTGATGATTTATCTCGGAACCGACCACCGCGGGTTTGAGCTCAAGGAAAAGATCAAGACTTGGCTGGCAGATTGGAAAATCCCTTTTGAGGACCTCGGCAACACCGTCTACGATCAGACCGACGACTATCCCGATTTTGCCGCTCAGGTCGCCCGGCGAGTGGCGGAAAGTCCTGAAGAAAACCGGGGGATTATGCTTTGCGGGTCGGCGGTGGGGGTGGACATCGTTGCCAACAAATTCCGAGGCGTGCGCTCGGCCGTGGTCTGGAGCGACGATGCGGCACTAGTGAAACAGTCCCGTCAGCACGACGGCGCCAACGTGCTCGCCCTGCCGGCCGATCACCTCACCGAAGAACAGGCCAAAAACATCGTGAAACTCTGGCTCGAAACTCCTTCCCCCAGCGAGGAGCGGCACCTTCGCCGCCTCCAGAAAATCGCCGATCTGGAAGTCCAGCCGTAAAAAGGACGCCCCGCCAAAGAAAAAGCGAGGGGTTTTAATCCTCGCCAGCTGGCAGTCTAACTCTCCGGGGGGAAGATCTCGCTCACGCGCTTGTTGGCGAGTTGGTCGTACGGATTCTCTCGCCATCGGCGTCTCGGGTGTTCCTCAGGAAGGATCATATTCAAGATTTCCCACATGTACTTCGGCCGCCGCGCTCGCTTCGCCACCAGCCTCTCGGGGAGTTTCAGCCATCTCCGAACGATCCTCAACAGGTTCATCTTTCTCTCCTCCTTCGGCTTTTCGCCGCAAGAATTTCTCGCCGCACTTTTGGCAGACCCGACGGCCCTTGAAGACGGCTTCTTCCAGAGTGATGATGCTTCTTCGATATCGGCGCCACGCGGAGCGCATCTCTCCTCCTTTCCTAATTGGTTAGTTTTATCCTATCACGGGCCGTTTCTTTGACTGGGCCGACGTTGGTAGAATGAGGCAGAAATGGTTGAGGTCGTTCCATCTCTCCTAGTCAACACCCGGGAAGAATTTCTCCAGCGCTTTGATCTGGTCGCCTCCCACGTCGATCGGGTCCAGTGGGATATCATGGATGGCATTTTCGTCGACAACACCACCTTTTCCGATCCCCTGGTGTTGGACGAGATTGATAAGCTGGGCTACAACCCGCCCCCGAAGATCGAAGCCGATCTGATGGTTTCCGATCCCGCGAACTGGATTGAACGTCTCCACCACCCCGGGGTGGAGCAGTTGATCTTCCACGTTGAGTCCTCTAAGGATTGGGAACCAATCTTCGCCCAGGCTCGGGCGATCGGCTTCACCATCGGCCTCGCCGCCGAGCCGGAAACCCCTCTCGCCGGCTACGAAAAAATTCTGGAAAAGGTGGATCGCTTCCAGGCGATGGGTGGGCAGAGCGGTTTTGGCGGACAGAAGTTCAACCCCGCGGTCCTGGAGACGATTAAGAAAGTCCGGAGCAGGTTTCCAAACCTGCCGATTTCGGTTGATATCGGGGTGAACGCCGAAACGGCGCCGGCGATGCTTGCCGCGGGAGTAACGATTCTGGTAGCGGGTTCAGCCATCTTCAAAGCCGAGGATGTCCCCAACGCGATAGAATCTCTAAGAAATGGACGGCCGTCTACAACGTCCTAGATTTCCGAAGGAAATAACGGCCGTCCACAGCGACCTAGCATTTTAAAGAAACAAAAATGGACGGCCGAAGAAACGACCTACCATTTTAGAGAAACAAAAATGTCAAAGTTTAAGAAAATCACCATTTTTGGTTTCGCGGACGCAAAAGAGGGCGATCAGGTCTGGAAGGATGCCTTTGCGACGACCAAACTCCTGGCGGAGAGCGGTTACACGATTGTGAACGGCGGCGGGCCGGGAGTAATGAAAGCCGCGACTCTTGGCGCCCACGCTGGCGGGGGAAAAACCATCGGTGTCAGCTTCTACCCCAAAAACGCCCCCCTTTTTGAAGGCCGTGATAAGACCAACCTGATCGACGAGGAGATCGTGACCGAACACTACATCGACCGGACGATGAAGCTGCTGGACGCGGGCGACGCCTACATCGCCTTTAAAGGCGGAACCGGTACCCTCTCGGAATTCGGGATGGCCTGGGGTCTGGCCCGCCTCTATTTCGGCCACCACAAGCCCTTCATTCTTTTCGGCGAGTTCTGGCGGGACATGTTGGCGGCTTTTGAGAAAAATATGTATATTAGAGGGGAGGAGATGAAGGTCTACCGGATTGTGGACAGCCCGGAGGAAGTTTTGAAGGAGATCCGAAGGTTGGAAGCGGACAACGACGGCCCGGCCGTTGTTTACTAATGACACAGCGCAAGCGAGTAATTATTGCAACCGAGCATCAGCGAGGACAGCATTAATATGCAATTTCCCAAGAAAGAACACTACAGCGTAGATGAGCTCTACAAAATGGCGAACGAGATGAGGGTTGACCTCAT
>Ga0209126_1000051_pt1 | contig 31415 bp, 28 predicted proteins | sample RifCSP19_1_FD_184024 | JGI IMG/M metagenome (GOLD analysis project Ga0209126, IMG submission 184024) | Soil microbial communities from Rifle, Colorado - Rifle CSP2_sed 19_1 (SPAdes) (version 2) | ecosystem: Environmental > Terrestrial > Deep subsurface > Rock core/Sediment | place: Rifle...
GGTGCTGGGCAGCATCTATTCAAATGGTCCTTAACTATCACGGACTGTACGTTACTCAAGAGCAGATCGTGCAGGGGGTGTTCGGCGGCCTGTACGACGTTCCAGCCAACCTCAATCAGATCCTCCGTGCCCTAACTGGCTGGGCGCCTGACACAAGGGGACGCTTCTCCACCATCCATGCGACACTTTGTGGGCTTACACCATCTCAACTCATTACCGACCTGTCTAACAACTGGCCTCTCATTGTGGGCTTGCGCGGATGGCCAATCGGTCACGCCTGCGTTCTCACAACCGTGGAGTACACTCGCATCATGAGCGGCTTCCCGTGGCTCACGAAGGCTATCTACCGAGATCCTTGGCCCGGACATTTCAGCCGGAATGAGATGCTATGGCAAGCATTCCAGCTCCGAACACAGTACCTGATCCGAGTATGGGTCAATCGCCTATAGCCATCGCTGCTTAACAACTCGCTTGTGTGCCTTGAAAGTTATCATCTACGGACCAATCAATATTTTCATATGACCATGCTTGCTAGAACTCGCCTCCATAAAGTACAATCCATTAGAACAATTAAGAATGCGCCTGTTCTCATGATCGCAGAGAAAGCCGCCGACCAACAGAATTTAGAAATAGAAATCAGTTACGGAATAAACACATGCCAGGACAATTGAAAAACTTGAAAGCGCAGACAACCGACCGGCTTTTTACGCTGGGCGAGGAGATCGCTCACAGCATCACGCATGGGATTGGAGCCGGGTTGAGCATCGCCGGATTAACCTTGCTGGTTGCTCTGGCCGTCTTATATGGGAACGTGTATCAGATCGTGAGCTTCAGCGTTTATGGTTCTACCCTCATCCTGTTGTACCTGGCCTCAACCTTGTATCATGGCTTCCAGAATCCGCGCCTCAAGCGGGTCTTTAAAATCTTTGACCATGCTTCGATATATCTGCTCATCGCGGGTACCTACACGCCTTTTCTCCTGGTTGGTCTTCGAGGCAGCTGGGGCTGGACCTTTTTGATAATCATTTGGGGACTGGCCATATTAGGGGTAAGTTTCAAGGCTTTATTTATCGATCGTTTTCACAAGCTATCCGTGTTGGCATATATTCTCATGGGTTGGCTAAGCGTGGTGATGATCAAGGAGCTGTTGATAAATATTTCCCTGGGGGGATTGATCTGGCTGGGGGTGGGTGGCGTGATTTATATGGTCGGCGTCATTTTTTACGCTTTGCAGAAAATTCCTTATATGCACGTCGTCTGGCACTTTTTTGTGTTGGGAGGCAGTATTTGCCACTATATTGCCGTGCTATTGTATCTGGCTCCCAATCGCTAAGATGAAAGGCCTTTGCTTCCCTGAGGCGCAGCAGCCCATCGTCTCCATTTTTGTGCTAAAATTGGTTTAGAAAGGAAGACTTCATCCTTTCGGATCTCTGCATATGCCCCTCTACGAATACATTTGCCTCGATTGCCGCACCCGCTTTGACGCCCTGCGTTCGATGAAGGACGCCGACGCGACCATCGCCTGCCATAACTGCCAGGGCGAACACACCTCTCGCCTGCTCTCCGTGTTCTACGCTCACTCCGACGGTCGGACGATCACCCAAAGCGCGCCAACCTGCGGTAGTTGCTCCAGCCACGCCTGCAGCACGTGCGGCATCAATAATTGAACAGTTAAGAAAGTTTATCGCCAGCTCAGCCTCGGAGACCAATAAAGGGTCTCCGATTTTTTTGCAACTTTAATCGAGGACTTGCGTAAATGAAGATGAAAGGAGCGATCAAATGTCTACGCAGTACAAGCAGCTTTACCGTTCAAAGAAAAATCGCATGATCGGCGGGGTGTGCGCCGGGCTGGGGGAATACTTTGGCATCGACCCCACCCTGGTGCGTGTGCTCTTCGTCCTGGGTGTGTTCCTGGGTTTCCCGGGCGCCTTGGGATTAATGTATCTGATTCTGTTGATCGTGGTGCCCGATGAAGCAGTGGCCGCGCCCGTCTCTCCAGTCACCGAGAGCGCGACTCCGCTGACCTCTTAGAACGTCAACGTCGTCATCTATTCTTGATCTGGCGGCTCTAAGTGGACAGACACATCGGCTACGTCGACCAGGCGGCGGCCGAGTTCCTGCTCAAGCTGTGAAGCCAAAAAATGGGCTTGTGTGACGGGGATATCCGGAGCGACGGTGCACTCCAGGGAAAGATAAATTTTATTGCCATCCGCCGGGTTGTGCCGCACCCGGATGTTGTGCGGTCGAGATAAGGAAGGGATCTGCGCCACGGCACGCTCGACTTCCCTCCGCACCTGAGCCTGCAATTCCGGCGATTCCTGGCCATCCACCAGCACCTGGGTGGTGGCGAGCTCGATGTGGGTGTGCACACCCCGCAGCACAGGTAGGCGGGTGCGCACTTCGCGCTCCAGGTGATCCACCCGTTCGTGCGCCTGGCCGAGCGTCAAATTGGGATCGACTCCCACATGCATCTCCAGGTAAAGATCAGCGTTATTGCGGTGTGCCCAGACCTCATGCACGGTCAAGCCCAGCTCGCTGGCGGCATGCTTGGCAGTGGCGAACAGGTCGGCCGCGTCTGGTTCCGGCTGGCGTTGCGCCTCGACATGCAACATGACATCGTTCACACCTTCCAACGCCAGCAGGCGCCGCCGCACCTCATCTGCGATGGCATTCGCTTCCTGGACGGTATTGTCCGGGGAGACGCGGATGTGCAGGTCAATGGCCGCATCGCCAAACGCCCCCCGGCTGCGAACCCGGTGAAAAGACTCGATCCCCCCAACGCTTTCCACTACCCCGGCGATGGTACGAGGATCCACAGCCGCCCGGTCAACCAACACGGGCAGCGTCTCGCGTAAGATGTCCACTCCGATCTTGGCGATCATCACCGCCACGAAAGCCGCCAGCAGCGGGTCTGCCTTGGGGAAACCCAGGCGCACCAGACCCAACCCTCCCAGGACCGAGAGTGACACCAGGATGCTGGCTCGTGTGTGGAGAGCATCAGCCACCAGGACCTCGCTGCGCAGCCGGCGACCCTGGCGCAGCTCATAAACACTCACCCCACCCTGGATCAGCAAGCCCAACAGCATGGCAACCAGCGTCCAAAGGGTCACTTCGGGAGCCATGGTGTTCCCCAGCCGTGCCCAGACCGCTTCCAACAGCTGCCAGCAGGTGAGGAAGAGCAGGAAGGCGATGCTCAAGGCGGCGATCGTCTCGAACTTGCGGTGACCATAAGGATGGTCCGCGTCGGGCGGCCTGGAGGCTGCAGACAGCCCTGCCAATCCCACCACATTGGACAGGCCGTCGAACAGATTATCCAGGCTATCGGCGACCACGCTTAAAGCCCCCGTCGCCAAACCCGCGGCCAACTTGATGGCGGTGGCGACGAAGTTCAACAGCATGGTCAGGATCAAGACGCGCCGGATTTGGGGCAGATCGCGCTGTCCAGAAGCGACATAGCCATCGTCGATCCACTTTCTGTCAGGCATAAGCGCGATTATACCTGGAAGTGTGTCGATCAATGGGTTAGCCAGGCTACCCGTAGTTTAAAATAAGCAATTCTGAGATCGGGCCTCGCTTTTGTGGGTTGCTGTTGATATTGCGGCTCGCCCGCAGGCGTTCGATGCGGAACCCCGCATAAGACTGCTCAAAGAAATCATCTGCCGGATTGATACTGCGCGGGTCGGAGTTGCTCAACATCAGCCGCGCCCCTGTCTCGTCCAGGGCGCGGTAAAAGGCCGCCAGGCGCAGCTGTTGTTGATCATCGAACGAGTTCTGCGAATAAGAAGTGAAATGGGCGGTTGTGCTGATCGGGCGATAGGGGGGATCGAAGTAAACGAAAGCTCCCTCGTCGACGAAGGGTTCGATCGCCGTGAAATCTCCATACACGATCTGGACGCCTTGCAACAGGCGGGCGACGGCGCGCAAGTTTTCAACGTCCAGTATGCGTGGGTTCTTATAGCGCCCGAACGGCACGTTGAACCCCCCTCGAGAGTTCAGGCGAAACAAACCATTATAGCCAGTGCGGTTAAGGAAAATTGTATCAGCGCTGCGCTCTACCCATCCCGTTTGGTATCGCTTAACATCGAAATGGGCGCGGCGTTCATTATAACGGGAGCGAACCTGGTAATAGTAATCTCGACGGGCAGGTTCACCCAGTGGCAGGTAGCGCGACTGAAGCTCCCCGAGCGCCTCGATCAGCCCTTCGACGTCGCGCTGGATAGTCTTGTAGGTCAGAATCAGGTCAAGGTTGATGTCAGAGACCAGGCACTCCTTGACCGGATAAGCCTGGACGACCCTGAAGAGGACTGCCCCGCTGCCAATGAACGGTTCGACATAACGCCGGATGGCGCCGCTTTTCAAGGCAGGCGGGAAGAAAGGCTCCATTTGCGCTAATAGCTGGCCCTTGCCGCCAGCCCACTTTAGGAAGGGGCGGGCAAGTTGGGGATGAGCTGCCGAGTACATGCAGGAAATTATAGCAGCAAGGCATTAGATTGGTAGTTCCTGCTCCTCGTCTCTCCGAAATGAGCCCGGCGCACGACCGGGGAAAGGTTAAAGCCCTCAGGTGCTGCCGGTGGTGCAAGATGCAGCCGAGGGAGAGTAGGATTTACGCAGTTGGAATGAGGATGGGATAGGAAGAATGTACCATTTTTGCTAAAATAATAAACGGGTAAACTCAATCCTGGCATTAATATACTGGGCGGGGGGTTGCTGCACCAAAAGGCTAATCCCCTTTCATCCTTACAAGATCCTCGACTCTTTTTCCCACTCAGCTACGTTATATATAGCGTAGAACAAAGCCGGCGTGGGATGACAATGCTCAATGGAAACCTCATGATCGACGTCAACACCGAACAGATCCGGCGCGCCCAGACGGGCGATGCCCAGGTCATCAGTGCGCTCTACGAGCGTTATTACCAGGGCATCTATCGCTACTTGTATTACCGGGTGGGCGACCGGCAGATCGCCGAGGACTTGACTTCGGAGGTGTTCCTGCGCATGCTGCGCTTCATCGCCGGGTTCCACCCGCCGGCATCGATGTTCCAATCCTGGCTGTTCCAGATCGCGCGTAACCTGGCGATCGATCATTACCGTAAAACGAGCGGCCGGGAGCATCTGCCATTGGAGGAGCGCATGGCTGCAGCGAACGTTGATCTGGATCGGACTGTCGAACATAACCTGACCAGTGAAAGCCTGCGCCAGGCTCTTGACAGGTTGACGGAGGACCAGCGCGATGTCATTCTGATGCGTTTCGTCGCCGAAATGCCGCTGGCTCAGGTGGCCAGGGCGCTACACAAAAGCGAAGACGCTGTCAAGGGCTTGCAACGGCGTGCCCTGCTCGCCCTGCGCCGCATTCTAACCGAGTGGGAGATTTCCTATGGTTAATAAAGATCAACTATTGGAGAAAAAATTGAGCGCCCTGGAAATGGGCAGTGACCTTGAAAATGTCCTGGCTGGGCTGCCTGAGGAGAACGAGGAGCTGGAGGGCCTGATCAGGCTGGCTGTGGCTGTTCGCGCACTTCCGCATCCAGAACCGTTGCTGGAACAGTCACAAGCGCGCCAGGCGGACCTGGTAACCGCCGCCAACCGTTTAGCTCATGAATCCGCGGGCCACATATCGTCAGAGATCACCAGGCCAAATGGTCGGGAGACTCCTCCCGCAGGGCGCACCGGTCAAAAGCGAGTGCAGAACTCGGCCCCCTTCTCCTTCAAATGGCTGCTCGCTCCGGTCGCGGCCGGAGCTGTTGCCTTATTCTTCCTGGCTTTCTTCGCCTTGCTTGGGGTTGGCCTTTGGTTGAGCGGGCCGCGCGACGCCCAATCGGCCAGGCTGGTGGATGTGAGCGGAGAAGTTGCGGTCTCTTCGGGCAAGAACAACGCATGGCGACCGCTTACCAGCGGCGACCGGGTACGCAGTGGAGAACGCATCCGTACTTCCGCTGCCTCCACTGCCACCCTGGTCTTTTTCGATGGCAGTCGCACAACCCTGAAGCCAAACACGGACTTGATCTTGAGTCGGGTTGATGGCGATTGGGGTAAAGTCTTGCGGGTCGTGCTAACCCAGACCGCCGGTCACACCCAAAACGCAGTCGTACCTTCGCACGGTGAGCGCAGTGCTTTCATGATCTTCACCCCAGCTGGTGAGGCTAGCGTACACGGCACGGTTTTCAGCGTGGCGGTTGAGGCAAGAAAATCCCGTTTTGCTGTCGAAAAAGGCCGCGTCCTGGTCACCAATGATCGCTCACAGGTTTTCTTGAACGCCGGGCAAGTGGTTGCTAGTGGACCTGGGGAGCTTCTAGAGCCACCTGCCTATCAATTCACCCTCCAGGGTCAGCTGACCGGAATTCAGGGCAACACATGGAGGGTGGCCGGCGTCCCGTTCACCGTGGCAGAGGAGAGTGAGATCGCTAACCAGCCTGTGGTAAGCCAAAATGTTCGCGTGGAGGGTCGTATCCTGCCTGGCGGCGAGTGGGTAGCCGACAGCCTTGCCACGACCGCTGACTCCGCAGGACGCCTTACCTTCACCGGCCCTCTGCAAGCGATGGGCGCGGCGGAACTACAGGTTGGCGGATTGACCTTGAAATTGGACGGTGAAACGAAGCTGGCTGAAGGCTTGACTTTGGGCAGCGCGGTGCGCGTGGTCTTCACACCCCTGGAGGAAGGGCGTTGGCAGGCAGTGGAAATTGAACCTCTCGAGGGTCTCTCTTACGAACTAACGCCAACCCCCACTCCCGATCCAAACGCCGATCCTAGCCTGTCCTTCGAGCCGGATGAGCTGGAGACCGCCAGCTGCGAGACCTCCTTTGACCTGACCGGCTCGCTGATCAACACCGCCAACGAAGCGGACGATTATGCCGCGGCGGTGGAATTAGGTTACGCCGTCACCCGGGGGGCGGAATACGTCGACGCGGTCCAATTGGACCCGGCCACCTGGGAGACGATCGCCCCAGGCGAGCAGGTAGACTTCAACATTCACGTGGCGCTTGACGCGGCTGGTTGGGGTAACGCCCCGGCTGGAACCGAGATCAAGGTGCGCGTCTTCGTCGCCTACGAAGCCAATCGCGGTGAGGGACACAACACCCGCCTGACGGTGACGATCACCAAAGCCTGTGACAGCACACCAACCGGAACCGCGACTTTCACCGCCACCCCAACACCTACTGGAACGATTACCACGACCCCAACCATCACCGGCACGATTACCGAAACACCGACCATCACAGCCACGCCCGCCCCGATCGATTGCACTGGCGCCAATCCTCATCCCACCGGCATGAAGTTAGCCCAGCGCTACGGTGTTCCGTATGAAGAGATCATGGGCTGGTTCTGCCAACATTTCGGTTTCGGCGAGATCGACCATGCCTATAGCCTGAGCCTGGAGAGCGGGACGCCGGTGACCCAGATCTTCGACATGCGCCGTTCTGGCATGGGTTGGGGCGAGATCCGCAAAGCCCTGCTCGGCGATCCGGGGAATGGAAACGGTAACGAGAATGGTAACAGTAACGGTAAAAGGAATGGTAAAGGACATAAGAAAGGCAAGTAACATCAATCTCCCGCAGGTTGCCGAACCTGCGGGAGATTTTTATTTCCTTGGCTCGATCGGGTGAAGGTAGAGGCGTGATAAATCAGTTTCCGAAGGCTTTCGTCTCCAACAGCTCCTTTAAACGGGGATGGTTGGCATAGACACCGCGGTGTGCGGGAGGTAACAGCGCGGCGATACGGCACATGATCTCGTCGGTATACTGCTGCAAGACGAAATCGCGTTCTAGCTTGCCTACGGGCGGCAGTGTGAATGGTTCTCCGACACGAATGGTGACCGGAATACGCTTCAACTTCCGCAAGTTCTTCATCACCTGTTTATCTTCCGTGCCTGTCAGGGCAACTGGCAACACAGGTATACCGAGCTTGGCAGCCAGATAGCTCGCCCCGGCCCGCCCTTCGAGCAGCTCCCCAGTCGGGCTACGCGTGCCCTCCGGGGCGATGATCAGCGCCCCGCCTTTCCGCAACCGTTCCAGAACATTACGCATGGCGGCAAAGTCAGCGTTAAAACGGTCGACCCAGATGCCGTCCAGGCTTTTGACCAACCAGCGGAGGATGGCGAAGCGGCGGTATTTTTCAGCCACCAGCATGATGATGTCCTGGCGGTCCAGGAGGATATAGACTAACCCGGGGTCCAACCGGCCAAGGTGATTGGCCGCGGCGATATAGCCACCTGTGACTGGCAGTCTTTCCATGCCATGCACCTCGATGGTGACTACCAGGCGCATTAACAAGTGGACGAGGAATCGGGCGAATTTGTAGGTCATGTGAGACGAAGCATGATGGGAGGACGACCAACGATCATAGCCAACAGTATATCAAACGGTGAGGCGAGAGGCAAGCGTTGCCCCATGGAGCGAAGATCACCAATCAACCTGTATCAAAACGCGCTTGCCCGGTTCGCGGTTTGCCTGTAGAATGGAATCATAAAACAGAATTTGCTGCAGGAGAGCCGAACGATGATGAACATTGATGCTCAAACCGGGGCGCAGATGCTCCAATCCTTTCTCCAACCCTGGCACACGGCAGTGGCTGACCCTCCCAAGGCTCAGGAGGAAGTGCTTCACCGATTGCTGAAGGAATATGCCCAGACCGAATTCGGCAAACAGCACGGCGCGGCGCACATCGAGAGCCTGGCTGATTACCAGCAGGCCTTCCCCATCGCCACCTATGATGACTACAAGCCGCTCATTGAGCGGGTGATGGCCGGCGAGGTGGGTCTGTTGTTGTGGGAAGAGCCGGTCGGCTGGGCGATCACGCGCGGCACTACCAAAGGCGAGGCCAAGTTCATCCCCATGACTCCCACCGACCTGCGTATGCGGGTCAGCGCCGGGCGGGCGATGATGAACTACGTCGCTAGCACGAAGCGCTTTGACCTGTTCGCCGGCGTCAATCTGAATTTGAATTTCCCTTCGGTGGTAGGGACAGTGAAGGTTGGCGACCGGGAGCTTGAATACGGCTACAGCTCGGGAATCTACACCAAGCACGTCTCTACCTTTACCCCGATCCGCTCCGCGCCGACGCAAGATGAAATCGACGCCCTGGGAGGTGGTAAGTCCGAGCGCGACTGGGACCGCCGCTTCGAGCTGGCCTACGAGAAGTGCAAGGACCAGAATGTCGCCCTGGTTGGCGGAGTCTGCCCTACAGCCTTGCGCTTCGCCCGCTATATGCAGCGCATTCACAAGGTCTATCCCAAGGACTTGTGGAAGACACAGATCATGACTTTGGGTAGTGTGCCGGGGATCAACACGCGTTACCAGCCAGCCCTCAACGCTTTGTACGGACCGGCAGCGATCCGCGAGATCTACGGGGCGACGGAAGGGATGTTCGGCCAGCAGCGCGATGAAAAGCGAGCCTGGGTGCCCAACTACGACCTGTTTTTCTTCGAGGTGCAGACCAGCCGCGGGATCAAGCTGCTGCACGAGATGCGCCCCGGAGAACAGGGGAGCCTGGTCGTCTCGACGCCCATCCTGCCACGCTATCGCATCGGTGATTTGATCCGGGCCAAGCAGCCGCCCTATTTCCGCTGCATCGGCCGGGAAGAGTGGTGGACGCCCCTGCGCTACGCTTGGGACGAATTCATGACTTTCAATTTCGGTCGCCTTTAGAGCCTCGTCAACGTCTTCGGAGCAGACCGCCCACCACGATCGACAAGCCAATGGCGATCAAGATCAGCGGCCAGATCATGTTCCAGCTGACTACATTACCAAGCCCGAGTCCGATGAAGACGAAGGCCAGGATAAGTGTGCCGCCGATCGGCCGGCGGTAAGCCGGCACCACCAGGCGCGTGAGCACCTCTACCAGAAGGATCCCGCCAGCCCCCAACAAGATCAGGCCCCAAACGCTTTCCCAGCCCAGCAACCACACCGGGCCTCTGGGAGTAAGGCGTTTCAAACTCTCCAGATACCCCAGGTTATTGGCAAGCAAGACCACGCCAGCCCAGATCAGGATGGCAGCCCAGATGATCGAGCCAAGCGGGTCGCGCCGCCACTTCTCTTCCGGCGCTTTCTCCTCGCTCTTTTCTCTTTCCTTTTCGTCAAACTTTTCGTCGGCCATGGTACCCTCCTTCGTTGGGTTTTGCAATGTCATTCGCTCAAGTGAAGCCACCCATACTACACCGCTAAAGCGTCAAAAGTAAGACCTTTACCGACTTTCAAGCCTGGATTGTTAATTTCCCCACAATGAGTATATCAAACAGCGACCAAGCGGGCAAGAAAAAAAAGAGCCGTTGACTGGCAACAGCTCTTTTCCTCAGGCCGGCCTATAAGCCGCATTCTGTCCAGTGGAATGCTCCACCTGGGTGGTCATCTCTCTGGGCTACGTGTCTCCACGTAGCTCTAGCAGCCTACCCGGGGCTTTGGCTTCTTGCGAAGCGGGGAGACGAGCAGCCTCCGGCCCGCTTGAAGCGGGCTGCGCCCCTGCTTGGCCTTGCTCCCGGTGGGGGTTGCCTGGCCGCCCACATTGCTGTGGACGCCGGTGGTCTCTTACACAGCGAAACCAATAGTTTCGCTCAAGCAATCGCTATGCGACAAGCAATCGCTATGCGATTGCCCACACCTTTTCACCATGACCGAGAATAGAAAGGAGAGAATCGAGAAACGTCAAAGGACGAATCTCTAATCTCGAATTCCCACGCTCGGCTGATTGTTTCTGTGGCCCGATCCGGCAAGTAACCTGAGAGGCTCAGGCCCCCGCCCCGGGTGTTACCCGGCACCGTGCTCTGTGGAGTGCGGACTTTCCTCGGCTCTGGCTTACAGAGCCGCGACCACCTGGCCAGCCTGTGGTAAATTCATCATACTACGTTCCGAGGTCGATGTCAAATCTACCTGCAGCTTCAACTTTGGGGAAGTTGTACTAGACAGATCAGCGCCGATCATGTAAAATAACGCCCTGTCAATCTCGAGTATCTTCTGGAGGAAGTCTTTTGGCTAATATCAAGTCTGCTATCAAGCGCAATAAGCAAAACGAGAAGCGCCGCCAGCGTAACCGTATTTTTCGCGGCCGCGCTCGCACATACGTAAAAAATGCCCGCGAAGAAATCATCAACGAGAACCTTGAAGAGGCGCGCGCTACCACCCTGCAGGCGATCAGCGCCCTCGACAAAGCTGCGGAGAAAGGCATAATTCACAAGAACAACGCCGCCCGCAGAAAGAGCCGCCTCATGAAACAACTTGCTGCGTTGGAAACAAAGCACGCCTAGTCGTTTTTTTTCATCTCACAAGCCATCCTGAAAGCGGGAGCTTAAGCGCTCCCGCTTTTTACGTTCTGGGTACCTGAACACTGTCAGAAATCCGGCGTGATATAATCCCCGTATGTTCGACCGTGAACGACAAGCCGTGGAGTTACAAATCCGCGCTTACTGCTCCGAGAAAAAACTTCCCGATCACGGAGAGATTCAATGGAACCCCATTCCCTTTGCTGGGGAATGGGGCATTTCGACTTCATTCTTTCAGCTGGCTGCCAGAGAAGCTCGGGCTGGGAAACAAGTTGTCGTGCCCCAGCGCGCCCAGGAGATCGCCACTGCCATCGCCGGGAAGATGGGCCTCCCGGCTGGCTTCAGCCGCGTCGAGGCCGTCAAAGGTTACCTGAACCTGTACTTCGCCCCAGCTGATTTCACCCGGCGTGTTGTGGACAATGTGTTGGCAGGAGGCGCCAATTTTGGCCGCGGGGTGTCCAAGGGAGAACAAGTCATGGTCGAGTTCTCCCAGCCTAACACACACAAAGCCTTCCATGTCGGTCATTTACGCAGCGCCATTCTGGGGGAGGCGCTCGCCCGCATCCTGGAATTCGCTGGTTACGATGTCGTGCGCGCTAACTACATCGGCGACATTGGGCTGCATGTCATTAAATGGCTGTGGAACTACATGCAATACCACGCCGGGGAGAGACCCCCGGCCGATACAACCCGCTGGATGGGAGATCTATACGCTGAAGCGACTCGCCGGCTGGAGGAGAATCCAGAGCTGGAGGCCGAATTGCGCGCCCTCTATCTCCGCTGGGATCGCCGCGATCCTGAAGTGGTAGCCTTGTGGGAACAGACCCGCCTGTGGTCACTCGACCATTTCGCCATCATGTACGACCTCCTGGACATCCGCTTCGACCGCTGGTACTCCAACTCGGAGGCAGAGCACCCAGGGAAAAAAGTTGTCGAACAATTGATCGCCAAGGGCATCGCGGAAGACGAGCGCCCCACGGGTGGACCGGTCATCGTCCGTATTGATGACCTGTTAAGCCTGAAGCAAGAGAAATACCGCGTTCTGGTGGTGCTGCGTTCAGACAACACCGCACTCTATTCCACGGAGGACCTGGCCCTGGCGATCATGAAGTTCAGTGAGTACGATCTCGCCCGCTCGATCTATGTGGTAGACGTGCGCCAATCATTGCACTTCCAGCAAGTCTTCAAAACCCTGGAGATCGCCGGTTATCCCTGGGCGAGGCGTTGCCAGCACCTGCCTTACGAGATCGTCAACCTGCCGGGTAATGTCGTTATGGCTTCTCGCGAGGGCACAGTTGTGCTGTTGGAAGACCTCATCCGAGAAGCCAAGCAGCGCGCCTTCCAGGTCGTACAGGAGAAGAATCCCTCCCTTCCAGACCAGCAGAAACAGGATGTGGCCTTCGCCGTGGGGCTTGGCGCTTTGAAATACCCCATGCTGGCGCGCGACAACGCCAAAATCGTCACCTTCGACTGGGAGAGCGCGCTCGATTTTAATGGGCAGGCTGCGCCTTATATCCAATACGCCCACGTGCGCGCCAACAGCATCCTGACACGATTTAATGATGAAACGTTCGAAGGTTCAAACGTTAATACGCTTGACCTTCCCCAATCAACCAGGCTAAACTATTCGCTTGACCCGGCTGAAATCCAGCTGGTCGACTTAATTGCCCGCTTTCCAGCTGAAGTGCAACGCGCCGCTGCTGAGTTTAAAACCCTGCCGATCACCAACCTGGCATACGAGATGGCGCGCGCCTTCAACGATTTCTACAGCGCCTGCCCGGTGCTGAAAGCCGAGCCCGAAGTGCGCGCTGCCCGCTTGCGGTTGGTGGCCGCCGCCCGCCAGGCGATCGCTAACGCGCTCAACCTGTTGGGGATCATTGCCCCGCAGATTATGTAAAGGCAAGGGGTGAGGGACAAGGGAAAAGGGAATAAGGTGCATACCCCTATTACCTTTCTGTTTATCCCTGAATATAACTAACTCAAAAGGAGCAAGCATCGAATTATGCCCCCCATTCGTACCCTGATCATGGGCGCCGCCGGGCGCGACTTCCATAACTTCAATGTCTATTTTCGGGAAAACCCAGATTACGAAGTCGTGGCCTTTACTGCCACCCAAATCCCCAACATCGAAGGTCGCAACTATCCTCCTGAACTTGCCGGGCTGCGTTATCCTAAAGGCATCCCGATTTATCCTGAAAATGACCTGGCAAGCCTGATCGCCGAGTGGGCGATCGATCAGGTCATTTTCGCCTACAGCGATGTGCCCCATGAATATGTAATGCACAAGGCATCGTTGGTGCTGGCTGCCGGGGCGGATTTTCGCCTGATGGGGCTTAATTCAACTCAGATCAAATCCAACAAACCGGTGGTGTCGGTGTGCGCTGTGCGCACTGGTTCAGGTAAGAGCCAGACCAGCCGACGCGTCTCGCACATCCTGCGCAGCCTGGGGTATCGTGTAGCCGCCATCCGCCACCCGATGCCGTACGGCGACCTGTCCAGACAGGCCGTGCAACGCTTCGCTACCTACGAAGACCTGAAAGCACAGCAGTGTACCATCGAGGAACGCGAAGAATACGAGCCGCATATCGCCAACGGCGTGGTAGTCTACGCTGGGATCGACTACGAACGCATCCTACGGCAAGCTGAGCAGGAAGTCGATCTGATCCTGTGGGATGGCGGGAACAACGATCTACCGTTCTATGTCTCTGACCTGCATATCGTTGTGGCTGATCCGCACCGGCCAGGCCATGAGCAGACTTATCACCCTGGCGAGGCCAACGCCCGCGCTGCCGATGTTTTTGTGATCAACAAGGTGGACACCGCTGACCCCGATAATGTGATCACCGTGCGCGAAAACCTGCGCCGCTTGAACCCAGAGGCGCTCATCGTCGAGGCCGCTTCCCCACTTTTCGTTGACGACCCCCAGGCGATCCGCGGCAAGCGCGTGCTGGTGATCGAGGATGGCCCAACCCTGACCCATGGCGAAATGGCTTACGGGGCAGGTTGGGTAGCTGCCCGCCGTTTCGGTGCAGCTGAAATCGTTGATCCACGCCCATATGCCGTTGGATCGATCCGAAATGTCTTCCAGAAGTACCCCTCGACCGGCGCTATTCTGCCGGCGATGGGCTATGGCGACGAGATGGTACACGAATTGGAACAAACCATCAACAACGCCGATGTGGACCTGGTGCTGATCGGTACACCGATCGACCTGGCCAGCCTGCTGGAGATCGACAAGCCCAGCCAGCGCGTACGCTACGAATTACAAGAGATCGGTCGGCCGACCCTCGAAGATATACTCAAGGCGAAGTTTGGAAAATGACATAGGCCCTCTCCCCCATGCCTCTCCTCACTTGGGCCTCGAAGACCCCCTCGCAAACTGTCCCCGCCGCCCTGGAGCTCGATAGCATTGTCTATCCGCAAGGCGCAGGGTATCCGGGTACAATCCCCGAAAACCACCTGATCCTGGGCGATAACCTGGCAGTGATGTCAGCGCTGCTACCCCAATTGGAAGGTAAGGTGGATTTAATCTACGCTGATCCACCCTTTTTTTCCAACCGGCGCTACCCGGCGCGCGTCGGGCGTGGGGAAGATTCGCGCCGTCCAAAAGAGTGGCGCCTCGCTGAAGGTTATCCTGACAACTGGCCAGATATCGACGCCTACCTGGACATGCTCTACCCGCGCCTGGTCCTCATGCACCGCCTGCTAGCACCCGAAGGTACGTTGTACTTGCACCTGGACTGGCACGCTGACCACTACGCCCGCCTGCTACTGGATGAGATCTTTGGCCCAGAGCGCCTGCTGAACGAGATCATCTGGGTCTACCACGGCCCCTCCCCCATTCGCAGCGCATTCAACCGCAAGCACGATACCATCCTGGCTTATACCAAGAGCTCAAAATACACTTTTAATGCGGAAGCAGTGCGCGCGCCTTACAACCCAAACACAGTGAAGACATTCGAGGCCTCCCCGAAGGCCGGTTTTGGCAAAGTACCTGACCTGGAACGCGGCAAGGTACCTGAAGACTGGTGGTACTTCCCGGTGGTGGCGCGCCTGCACCGCGAACGCACCGGCTATCCCACCCAAAAGCCCGAGGCCTTGTTGGAGCGCATCATCCTCGCCAGTTCCAACCCCGGCGATCTGGTGGCGGATTTCTTCTGCGGGTCAGGCACCACCCCATTGGTCGCCCAGCGCCTCGGAAGGCGGTTCATTGCCAACGACGACAGCTGGCGTGCCATCCACACGGCGCGCGCCAGACTGGTTGAAAGGGCTGGGAGGCCATTCAACCTGCAAAGAGAAACCCAGGCCGTGATTAAACATTCAACTCGCCAGGTAGCGAACCTTCATCTCACTGGTCAGACCCTAACCCTGGCGGAAGACCTGCTCACGAACTTGGATTACTGGGAGGCTGATCCTGCCTGGGATGGGAAAGTTTTTCTCAGCGCCACCCAGGCCGTGCGCCCGCGGCATAAACGACCGGTCTCCCCGCACCTCATCTTGCCAACCCTGCTAAGTGAGCGTCCAGTTGGCGTGAGATTGGTGAAGATCGACGGCGAGCAAATCCATATCACTTTGCAGAGGTGAACTCATGAAGCTCTTTGTACCTGGACGCATCTGTCTATTTGGCGAACACTCTGACTGGGCCGGTGGTTACCGGCGCATCAATGCCGAGATCGAGAAGGGCTACACATTGATCTGCGGCACCGACCAGGGCATATACGCCGAAGTAGAACCCCACCCCACGTCCCTGGTATTAAGATCGACCACGCCCGACGGCCAGAAACACGGCCCCGACGAGGTCCCCATGCAACCCACAGCCTTGCTGGAGGAGGCCCAACGCGGTGGTTTTTGGAGCTACATAGCTGGAGTTGCCTACCAGGTCATGACCAACTACCACGTGCGCGGACTGGTGATCGACAATTACAAGACCGACCTGCCAGTGAAGAAAGGGCTTTCCTCGAGCGCGGCGATCTGCGTGCTGGCGGCCAGGGCGTTTAACCGCATTTACGACCTCAAGCTGACCATCCGCGGCGAGATGGAGCTGGCTTACCAGGGTGAGATCACCACCCCCTCGCGCTGCGGGCGGATGGATCAGGGCTGTGCCTTTGGCAACCGCCCGGTGCTGATGAGCTTCGACGGCGACCGGCTAGACACGACCGAATTGAAAGTCGACCAGGATTTGCACTTCGTTATAGTCGACCTGCAGGCGAAGAAGGATACTATGGAGATCCTGAATCGGTTGAACCACTGCTATCCTTTTGCTGAAAACAAGCTCGAGCGCGGTGTGCAGGAGCTGCTTGGACCGATCAATAAACGCATAGTTGGGCAAGCGGTTGAGGCTCTGCATGTTTCAGACGCCAGTCGCCTGGGTGCACTGATGAGCGAGGCGCAGGACTTTTTCGATCGCTATGCGATACCTGCCTGCCCGGAGGAATTAACCGCTCCTGTCTTGCACCGTGTGCTGAATTACCCCCCTTTGAAACCGCACATCTGGGGCGGCAAAGGCGTCGGATCACAGGGCGACGGTACAGCTCAGTTCATCGCCCGTAGCGAAGCTGACCAGCAAGCCGTGATCGAGATTATCGAGCGCGACCTGGACGCTCAATGTCTCAATCTCACCTTACGCCCTGGCGCACGCGTCCGCAAAGCGTTGATCCCGGCGGCTGGCTTTGGCACGCGCCTTTTTCCGGCGACCAAGGCTACCAAAAAGGAGTTGTTCCCCATTATCGACCGCGATGGCATCGCCAAGCCAGCTATCTTATTGATCGTTGAAGAAGCGCTCAACGCCGGCCTAGAGGAAGTTATTATCGTGGTTCAGGAGGACGACCTGCAGGATTTCCACTCGTTTTTCAACACTCAGATTTCTATCGAGAACTACAACAAACTCCCCCGCAATTCCCAAGATTATGCCCGCCGCATCCTGGAGATCGGCCAGCGGGTATCGTTTGTCGTCCAGCCAACCCAGGAAGGGTTCGGACATGCGGTCTATTGCGCGCGGGAAGCGATCGAAGATGGACCTTTCCTGCTGATGTTAGGCGACCACCTTTATCGTTCCAACGGGGAGCAGTCCTGCACCCAGCAGCTGGTGAACGCTTACCACATGCATGGCATCAATATCTTAGGCCTGCGCCGCACCCCCGAAAGCATGATCGCTAATTTTGGCACTGTAGCAGGCGTCTGGATCGATGAAGGGCGCCTGTTAAACGTCACCGAATTCGCCGAGAAGCCTACCGTGGACTACGCGCGCAGCAACCTGCGGGTACCTGGCCTGGCGGAAGGCGAATATTTTACCGTTTTCGGAATGTATATTATCAGGCCGCAACTGTTTGATTACTTGGAGGAACACATCGCCAATAACGTTCGTGAGCATGGCGAATTTCAACTAACTTCCGCCCTCGACCGCCTGAGGCGGGAAGACGGCTTCCTGGGTTTAATCATGGAGGGTCGGCGCTACGACATCGGCCTGCCACAATATTATTTGGATACTTTGCAGACTTTTCGGGAACCATGACCCGTAAAACGGGCTGTGTGAAACATGAGATGTGGCCTGAATTTTAAACTGCTTCACGTTTTACGGTTCGTTTCACGCATCACGTATCCAGCCGATACCCCACCCCTCGGATAGTTCTCAGAAAGCGCGGTCTGCGTGGGTCCATCTCAAACGCCTGGCGCAACCAGCTGATATGCACGTCCAGGGTGCGGGTATCGCCAGTATATTCAGTGTTCCAGACCTGGCGAAACAGGCTCTCTCGTTCGAGGACTTCACCCGGGTGTTTGAGGAAGACTTTAAGCAGATGCGTCAAGCGAGGTGTCAGCCGAGTCTCTTTCTCACCACAGCGTACCGACTTGCGTTCCAGGTCCAGGCTGATCGGCCCGGCATTCAACAGGTTATTGCTCGCGGCAGGCAGGAGCGGCAGGATACGGTTGACCAACTTACGCGAAGTAAACGGTAGGTGTAACACGACATCCGCACAAGTATCCTTGGATACAGATCGTTCCGGGTTAGCAATCAGTAGGATCGGGAGCTTCTCCCATTCTTGGCGTAAGACCTGGCAGATTCGCTGGCCGCTGGTGCGGAAGGAAGCTGCGTCAACAACCACAAGATCAATGCCCACCTCCGTCAAGCGCGCTAAGGCCGCCTTACCAGTCGGAACGGTGTCGACGGTAAAGCCTTTTCTGCGTAGATCAGGGACAAAAGACGGGCCTTCAGCCCGTTTTCCCTCGATCCACAATATTTTGGCTTTTAGTATTATATGTTCCTTGGGTTTCATACACCTCACCCCCCCTGGATTGGGAGAGCAGCATCGATTGGGGTGCGCCGTATTATACCGCAATCTTAAAAAAGGACAAGTAGATCTGGGTACTATTTTTTAACATTCGATCGATTTCATCTATGGCTTCACTAACGATCACCACCTCCTCACGAAAAAAGCTTCTCCCTTACCTGGCCCTAGCGACCGGCATCCTGGCCCTCGGCTTCTCAGCGATCTTCGTCCGCTGGGCAAACGCCCCTGGCCCCGTGATGGGTTTTTACCGCATCGGGCTGTCCACCTTGATCCTGGCGCCGGCTTTCGTCCACCATCGCCGGTCACGTGGGCCGCTGCCGCGCGCTGTGCTCCTCTTCCCTATCCTGGGCGGGATCATGACTGCCTTCGACCATGCCCTGTGGAATACATCAGTAAATTTCACCTCCGCTGCCAACGCGACTCTGCTGGGCAATACTGCTCCATTGTGGGTCGCCCTGGCAGCCTGGTTGATCTGGCACGAGCGCCTGGCTGCCAGGTTCTGGTCAGGGTTGGCGCTTACCTTAGGTGGTGCGACCACCGTCTTGAGCAGCGACTTCCTGCGTCATCCGACTCTCGGCATTGGCGATTTATTAGCTATCGCCGCCGGCCTCTTCTACGCGGGGTATTTTCTGGTCACTCAACGCGGCCGGGCTCTCCTGGACACGCTTTCTTATATCTGGCTGGTCGGTTTGACCGCCAGCCTGTCTCTCCTGGGGATCAGCCTGAGTTTGAGGCTGCCCCTTACGGGTTATTCGAGCCAGACCTACCTGGCGTTTCTGGGCGCGGCGATCGTCGCGCAGACGCTTGGCTATCTTTCCGTGGGGTATGCTTTGGGACATCTGCCCGCCTCCTTGGTCGCACCGACCATGATTGGCCAACCCGTCACGACCGCTTTGCTAGCGATCCCACTGCTAGGCGAGCCACTCCACACCAGCCAATTGTTGGGTGGTCTGGCTGTGCTGGTTGGGATTTACCTGGTGCACACCAGCCGGGAGAAAAAGAATAAAAATAACACGGAGTACATCAATGGATCTTAAGAGACAAGCCGCAACCTATGCCCTCGATTACGTTAAAGACGGGATGCTTTTAGGCCTGGGCTCTGGCTCGACTTCCTCCATCTTTATTGAATTGTTGGGCGAAAGGCTGCAGGCGGGCGCGCTCAATGACATTCGCGGCGTCCCGACCTCGCAAGAAACGGCACGCCTGGCACGCCAATTAGGCATCCCCCTCGTCACCCTCGCAGAGTGCGGGGATACACCCGTCCTCGACCTGGCTGTAGACGGGGCTGACGAGGTCGATCCCCAACTCAACCTGATCAAGGGACTGGGTCGCGCCGCGTTGCGGGAAAAGATTGTCGAAATCCACGCCAGGCGTTTCCTGGTGATCGGTGACGCCTCGAAGGCTGTCCCCCGGCTCGGGCAGGGTCCGCTGCCGGTGGAGATCGTCACCTTCGAGTCCGAGGTGCACGTGCGCTGGCTCAACTCCCTGGGCTGCCGCGCCGAGCTGTGGCGCGCAGCCGACAGTTCGCCGGTTGTCACCGATAATGGCAATTACCTGGTGCGCTGCTGGTTCGAGGGCGGCATCCCCGACGCCTATGCCCTGGCGCGGACGCTGGCCGACCGCCCCGGCATCGTCGAGCATGGCTTGTTCCTGGACATGGCGGACGAAGTTGCCCTGGCTGGCGGTACTGGGATGCAGATCATGGAGCGAAAGTGATGACGATCAAGATTGTCCCCTCTTTGTTAACCGCCGACCTGGCACGCCTGGGCGAGCAGGTGCGGGAAGCCCTGGCTGCCGGCGCCGACGCGATTCACATCGATGTGATGGATGGCCGCTTCGTGCCAAACCTGACCTTTGGCCCCCTGATCGCCTCGGCTTTGCACCCGATCACCCACGCCGCAGGAGTCCCGTTGGATGTGCACTTGATGGTTGAAAAACCGGAAAACCTGATTCCTCTCTACGCTCAGGCCGGCGCTGGCTTTCTGACCGTGCACGTCGAGACCTGCCCTCACCTCCACCGCACCGTGCAGCAAATCAAGGAGCTGGGTGTTAAGGCTGGGGTCACGCTCAATCCGGCGACGCCCCTGGTCAGTTTGGAAGAGATCTTGCCAGAAGTAGACCTGGTGCTGGTCATGTCGGTTAACCCCGGCTTCGGGGGGCAGTCGTATATTCCCAGCAGCACCGCCAAGATCGCCCGCCTGCGGCAGATGTTAGACACGCGCGGCCTGGCGCATGTCGAGCTGGAAGTGGATGGCGGCATCAAGGCGGATAACGCTTTCGAGATTGTGGATGCCGGTGCGACGATGCTGGTAGTCGGCTCGGCGATCTTCAACTCCAAGGCCTCTATCGCCGAAAACATGGCTGTCATGCGGCGGGCAATCGCTAGGTAACCCTTCGTAGTTCTCTCAATCAGAAGTCTTCCCACTCTCCTGGATTCGAGGCTTTAGCCAGGCAAGTGCTCCTTTAATTTCCAGTAGGCCTCGCGGAACAGCGGCAACAATTCCATATAAAGGGTGTGATTGTGCGGCTTGGGCTCTAGCGGATCGTGGTACTCAGCCCATAACCGAGACGTGGTACCCGGATCGAGCAGGCCGATACCCGCTCCGGCTAATAGTCCCGCGCCGAGCGCCGACTGCTCGGTGGTCTTCAACCTTTGCACCGGCAGGTTAAAGACATCCGCCACGATCTGTCCCCACAGCAGGCTGCGCGCCCCGCCCCCGGCCAGGATCACCCGGGCCGGGCTCGCGCCGGTCTCGATCAGTACCCGGCAGGCTTCATAGCAAGAAAAGGTCACCCCTTCCAGCACCGCCCGCACCAGCTCCGGGCGCCCGTGTTGCAGGGTTAACCCCAAGAACATCCCGCGTGCCAGCGGATCCATTAAAGGAGAACGTTCTCCGCTCAAGTAAGGTAAAAAGATCAGTCGACGTGCGCCTGGGGGTACCTCTGACGCCCAGGCGGTCATCTTCTGGTAAGCCCCCTCACCCTCCAGCCTAAAAACATTGTCCCGCAACCAGCGCAAGGATTGCCCCGCGGACAGGGTGGCGCCCATTTTATACCAGCCGGCCTGCTCTTGAGTTGGCTCCAGAGCGCTGCAGAATGTATGCATCCGGCCGGCTTTATCCACCTCGACAATAAAAGCCGGCAAGGCCAGCTGTCCGCCGGTGCTGATGTTCACCAGCAAACTTTCAGGACCGGTCACGCCCGCCCCCAGCAGGCTGGCGGGGGTATCCCCCGCGCCGGTGATGACTGGAATCCTGGGTGGAAGGCCCAACAAACTGGCTGCGTCTGGCCTGAGTTCTCCCGCCATAGCAATCGAGGGTTTTACCGGCGGCAGCTGCTCAAGATTAATATCCAGCGCCGCCAACAGCTCCCCTGACCAGTCCCGGGAACGCACGTCGAGCAGGAGCGTTCCGGAGCCATCGCTGGCATCGGTAGCAAAATCACCGGTCAGCCTCCAACGTAAATAGTCTTTAGGCAGCAGTACCCGCCTGACCCGCCGCCATATTTCCGGTTGCTCTTGTTGAAACCAGCGCACGGTGGCAGCCTGGAACCCGGTGGCGGCTGGACTGCCGGACAGCTCGATCAGGCGTTCGGCGCCGACCAGCTGGGTGATCTCCTGCACCTGGCGCGGGCTGCGCTGGTCTGGCCAGATCACCGCCGGAGCCAGGAGATGGTCCTGGTTATCCAGCAAGACCGTGCCGTGCATCTGCCCACACAGGCCAATCGCGGCCACATCCACAGGCCTCTCGGCTTCGGCCAGCGCCTGGCGGACAGCCGCCTGGCAGGCCTGCCACCACTCGTCGGGATTCTGCTCAGCCTGTCCCGGTTGCGGAGTTTGGATCGGGTATTCTGCGCTGCCACGGCCGGCGATCTGCCCATTTTCTTCCACCAGCAATGTTTTTACGCTCGAAGTGCCCAAATCGAGGCCGAGGAGGTAGGTCATTTACGATTGTCTTTATTAGCGTACGTTTGCGGAAATTTGCGGTTCGAATTATTCATCAAATAGAAACGTTGCTTCCGCATAGTACCTGACCCCCTTGCGGGCGATGCGCTCCTGAACCCAGCGCTGCAATGACTCGTTTTTCTCCTCGAGCGGCTTGTCTTCCGCTAGGTCCTCCAGCGGGTAATTGACGTGCAGGGCGCGCGGCGAGACCGTGAAGCGCGTAATCCCGGATGGTAAAAGGTACCCCGCTCCAGCCAGGCTGAGCACATGTTGGATGTCAAAGCGGGGGAAGATCACGATCCCGCTCAGGTCGGGATAGATGCCCTTCAATCGCACCACGCTCCTTTCATTCGTGCGGTCCATAGAAGCGCGATCTTTATAGCTGTTCACCAGGGCGTTTAAGATTTGCACCCTTCTCACCAACTCTTTCACGGTAGTGCAAACCGAAAAAAAGTCTCCTCTCCGTACCTGGATCGAAGCCAGACTGCAGTCTCCCCACAAATCTGGCCGTTCTTCTTCTGCGCCTACTAATTGGATATCTGGTAGCTGACGGATAGCCAGAAAAAACTCTGCTGGATCGATCCCCCAAACCACATGGTTCCAGGTATACAGCTTTAATCCTGGATGATTTGGTCTAACGATCTGCACCAAAGCATGGGGGTAACCCATCTTCTGCAGAGCGGTGGTGCGGTTGGCGCCATCCAGCACCATATAACGCTGGGTCCCATCCTGGAGCGGAGCGACGATTGGCGGGTTGCGGAAGACCCCGCTCGCCCGCATGCGCTCAATTAATGGCGGCGTGCGCTGGTCGTCGTGCCACTCATGGATCACCAGGTCTTCGACGGGTAAAAGAGCCAGGCGCGGCAGATTCTTAAGCATTCTCGTATTTCCGATAATGCTTGTATTTTACATGAAAAAAAAAGGGAGGCGGGCATTAAGCCTCTGGCCTCCCTTTCATTTATCATCTATAGTCCTCTGACTAGTCGGTACGCTCAGGTCAACTTTCGTCCTCTGTCATTCGTCTTTCGTCTTCCTCTATCGTCCTCCTCCCTCTTTACATCCCCGCCATGAACGCCAGTCCCACCGTGCCCGGGCCAGCGTGGTTGCCCACCACTGGGCTGACCTCCGTGAATATTTTCTCCATTGGCTGGAGATGAGCGCAGCCTATATCCAGCAGCCAATGTGCGTCCTCCGCCGCGTTGGCGTGCAGGGTTGCCAGGCGCACCGGTGTGCGCCCGGCGATGCGCTCCTCGATCAATCTCACCACGCGCGCCAGCGATTTCTTGCGTGTGCGCACCCGTTCCACCGATTCGACCCGCCCGTCGCGGATCTCGAGGATCGGTTTAATATCTAACGCTGAGCCCAGGAACTTGGCCCCCCCGCCGATGCGCCCGCCGCGATGCAGGTATTCCAATGTGTCGACGGCGAAGATCACGCCGGTGCATGCTCGCGACTTCAGCGCCAGGTCTTTGCACTCGGCCAGGCTGGCCCCCGCTTTAGCCGCACGGGCGGTCATCAAGACCTGGAAGCCCATCGCCATCGCTATCGACTCTGAATTGACGATCTCGATCGCCGCACCGGGAAACATTTCCTTCGCCTGGTTGGCTGACTCAACCGTGCCGGAAAGCTTCGGGGAGACCAGCACCGCCAGGATGTGGTATTCCTGCTTTAACAAGAGATCGAATATTTCCACGAACTTGCTTGGAGTGACCTGTGAGGTGGTTGGGTGAACCGGGTCCTTTTGCAGCCGCTCGTAAAATTCGTTCGGCTGGATGTCAATTCCGTCCAACAGGGTCTCCTCTCCCCAAATTAATACCTGCGGCGCGACCCAGATCGGGTATTGGTCCAGGTATTCATGAGGAATGGTGGCGGTGCTATCCGTCACAACCGCGACTTTTGCCATAATTGCTCTCTCCTTCCATAATCAAAAAATAATATCTAGATTGGGAATTGATGCCTCTCTCATGTACATAGATAACCCCCAATTTAATGGAAAGTTACATTTACTCAAATATGAGATTTGCTATTGCGACCACTTCGTCGGGGTGCGTTCCCAACGGTGGGCGCGCAGGACGGTGTGGAGCGTTGCGGGAAGCGGACCGGCGTCGCTGGCGGCGAGGTTGCCCTCGACATGGCGCAGCCTGCGCATCCCGGGGATGATCGTGCTGACCACCGGGTTGTTGAGAATGAAACGCAAGGCTATCTCGGGCATGGTCATCCCCAGTGGGAGCAGGGGATTGAGACGTTCGGCGCGCTCTACGCTCGCCTTCAGGTTCTCTGGCACAAAATACGTGTTGCGCCAATCGCCTTGCGGCCACTTGCTGTCTAAATTCAATGTACCAGTGAGGCTGCCTTCGTCGAAGGGCACGCGGGCGATCACGGCAACATCCATTTCCTGGCAGGCGGGGAACAGTTCGTCCTCTGGGTTTTGGTCGAAAATGTTGTAAATCACCTGCACCGCGTCGATCAACCCACTGCGCACAGCCTGGACCCCGTTCCAGGGCTCCCAGCGGTTGATGCTGATCCCAACCGCGCGAATCTTACCCTGGCGGCGCAGTTCGTCCATCTTTTTCACCCAACGGTCATCTTCCAGCCAGCTGTCTTCCCAGGTGTGAAATTGGATCAGGTCGAGATATTCCACGCCGACGTTTTTCAAACTACGGTGGACGTAATCCTGGATGTGGTCTGGTGGATAGCATTCTTCCAGGGTGAATTCGCGGCGGCTGGGCCACTCTAAATTCTTAGGGGGGATCTTCGTAGCGGTGTAAAGCGTCTCGCCCGGGTTCTGGCGGAGCAGTTTTCCCAGGAGTTGTTCGCTATGGCCCTCTCCGTAAGCCCAGGCGGTGTCGAAGAAATTGCAGCCCAGTTCGACGGAACGCTGCAATGACTGGAGCGACTCGGCATCGTCAGAGCCGCTCCAACCGCCCATCCCCCACATGCCGTAGCCAATTTCACTGGCCACCCAGCCAGTGCGTCCAAAGCGACGATAATTCATGCCGGATTCCTCCTGCGTTTATGATAAGTTGAGAATAAACTATACCACCTTTCTATTTCCCTTCACGTTTAATTGCCCAAACTACCGCGATAAAAACTACCGCAATACAACCCACCAAAATCGCCATATCTCCCCACACGAGGGCGAAAGTCGCCTTGCCAGCTAAGGATAGTCCCATGGCGTGTGTCATGTAATATGTCGGGATCAGGCGCAGAAACACTTCCAATAAAGTCGCCGGCCCTACCAATCCGATCCAACTGGGTGCTATAAGTACCAACAAGATAATAGAGGACCAAGTGTTCACCTGATGGGCGTTTTGGAACAGACTGCCCATCAATAGCCCCACCATTACCACAAAGAGCGAGCCGAGCACCAAGGTGACAAAGGTTATAGGCCAATTTCCTACCCAGCCTTTGTTCATGGCGATCAGCACACCAGCGCAGAGCAGGCTGTAACTCATCCCGGTGAGTGCCTTGCCGGCGGCGATCTCTTTTGGGCCGGCCGGTGAGATCAATAGAGAATCCAGGGTGTGTTTTTCTTTTTCTTCTACCAACAACGTTGGCACCATGAACGTTCCAGTCATCCCCAGAGCCATGACCAGGAACATGACCAACATGATGCGTTGGAATCGGAATTCACCCTGGAATCCAGCTGAGGTGCCGACATCGGTCCAAACAACGCGGGCAGGCGCTTCCTGATCTACCAAGGACCAGACCTGTTGATCAACGAGTTGTTGAAATGCGGCTATCTCTCCGCCACCGCGCCGCCGGTTTACATAAGCGCCTAGTTCTGGTTTTTCGCCGGCCTGCAGCGCAGTATCGAAACCAACTGGAATGGCCAAACCACCTACAGCATTCTTCTTGACCTCGTCAGACAACAGTTGCTCAGAAGCGACCTGCCTAAGAGTTACCTGGGATAAGGTTTGGAGCTCAGTGACCAGGCGCGAACCGCCGGGATCATACACAGCAATGGTCAGCTTGAGCATTTCACCTTCATCGGGAAACACGAAACTCAAAAAGAGCGATAACCCTATGGGCAGCAGCAAGCCAAAGAGGATGTACAGGTTTCTAACTGCATCGATAATATCTTTGCGGGCGATAGTCAGGATAGCACGGCTGTTCATTCTAACAATCTCCTTCCAGTGAGTTGAAGAAATACCTCTTCCAGGGTGGCCTCTCCAGTGTGCAAGGTGCGTATCTGGCGCGTTGCCATCAATTTTGCCATGCTCTGCCCTGCATCCTTATCTTCAAGGGAGAGAGTAATCCGTTCTCCACCCTCTAAGATGACGGTTACATTGCGTTGGCCGTGGGTCAATTTTAGCTGTTCTGGGGTGTCCAAGGCCACGATCCGTCCCTGGTTTATGAAGGCAACTCGCCGGCACAGTTGGTCGGCTTCATCCATGTAATGCGTGGTCAGGAAGGTGGTGACACCAGCCTGTGCTAGCTGCACCACCAGCCGCCGGATTTCGAGCGCCACGCCTGGATCTAAGCCGCGGGTTGGTTCATCTAGAAATAGCACAGAGGGGTTGTGGAGCAATGCTCGGGCGATGAGCAGGCGTTGGCGCATCCCATTCGAATAATGTTGTAGGCGATCATTGGCGCGTTCCAATAATCCCACTCTCTCCAGCAGTTCGTTCACCCGGTGTTGCCCTACCCCATACAACCGGGCGTTGAATTCCAGGTTTTCCCTGGCAGACATACGTTCGTACAGGTTCTGGTATTCAAAGACCACACCGATTAGCGGTTTCAGACGTTCCTGTTCTTTGACTACGTCACACCCTGCTACACGCGCCCACCCGGAAGTCGGTTGAAGTTGACCGGTTAGCATGCGGATGGTGGTCGTCTTGCCGGCTCCGTTCGGGCCAAGAAAGCCAAAGACCTCGCCTTCTTCCACAGAAAAAGAGATGTCGTCTACTGCAAGCAGACTATTGAAAGTACGGGTCAGGTTTACGACTTGAATAACGTTCATAACTTATCTCCTCAGGCTGGCGCTCGTTTCAGCAATTACCCCTGATTATACAAAGGAGAAAAAAGTTTTCAACAAATTATCGCCAAATGGCTTGTAGGGCGGTTAAATGGCGAAAATACCGGGGCGAATGGCGTACAGGAAATGGTAAAGGAATAACAGGGCTTGCGAGTTAATATCCCAACAAATCCCGCAATTCGTGCGCAGAAGTTTTACTAAGGGGGATCTCGGTTTTCATGGGATCATCGAGAATGAGGGAGAAGCTATCCCTGGTATAGGGGACAATGGCTTTTGCTCGCTGTAGATTGACAAGATAGCTGCGATGAGCGCGAAAAAAACCGTTATGGGAAAGTCGCTTTTCCAATTCACCGATGGTCAGGTGGCTGAAGATCTTGCCCTGGGGAGTGTGAAGACAGGTCTGGCTACCTTCGGTCGAAACATAGAGGATGTCAGCGGGATTAATCAGGACCACCTGACCTTCCTGGCGAGCAGGCACTTTGAAAGGGATATCCACACGATTTTCATCTTGCCAGGTGCTCATTTTAACTAGATGACCGTGTTCCAGCATATATACCGTCTGGCACAATTGGGTCAAACCGGTTGCACCGGTCGCCAGAGAAAGAACACAAGTACCCGTGTCTCCAATCTGGCGGATCAGGCGGGAGAGCAAGGTGCAAGAAGCCTCGTCACACCCTCGAAAAGGGTCTACGAGCAGGAGAATTGAAGGATTGTGCAAGATCGCCCGGCCAAAAGACAGACGACGGTTCAGCCCCTGGGGTAACCGCCCCGGCGATTCACCAGAGCGGTCGATCAAGCCGACTTGTTCGAGTACTTCATCTGCCCGCGCGGTCGGTATACCACGCAATTGGCAATAAAAGACCAGATTGTCCCGCGCTGAGAGGCGTTCGTACAGGCCATTGTCCTGGAAAAGAACTCCAACCCTATGGCTTAGCTTTTCTCTGTCCCGTACCGGATCGAGGCCAACAAGTCGTATTGTGCCTGAAGTCGGTTTCGATTGCCCAATAAGCAAAGCCAGAAGTTCTAATGTACCGCTGTCGCCTGCTCCAACAATAGCAGCGATATCCCCAGCAGAAACCAAGAGAGTTTCAATGTCTAAGACGACACTCTGTCCCACCACCTTTTGCAGGTGATTAAGCTCTATCATCCATTAGTTCCCCGGGTGAGTTTGTTCGGTTTAATTAGGGTGTCGATGAAGTGGCTGATCGAGGATTAAATCGCCAGCAGCGCAACCGGTTAAAATGCGAGAAGGCCCTGCTGCTCTTGTTAGGATCTTACTTATAGGCAAATAGCATCAACCCCAGGAATGACAGGCTGACCTGGGAATGCGCCGAATTCAAGCGAAATGGCGTCCATCCCAAAGAGATTGGACGCCAGAAATCGGCTATAGTCTATGATTTCTTCTCCGCCAACCCACTGGCGCCAGCCTGGTTCTCAAGTGACGGCGGGGCAGCGGAAGCTACACTTAAACCGTGATCTTTAACGATCCCAATCGCGTCGCTTTTCTCCACGGCGTTGGTCATATCGCCGACCACCACCGCCACGCGACTGTTCGCCCCTGCCACCCCCCCCCTCGGTGCGTGGTCGGGCTTCGTTCACGGTCAAGGTGCGGCCAGTCAACTCGGTGCCATTCAATCCTTGAATGGCTGCCTGCGCCTCCTCGTCGGAGGCCATTTCCACGAAGCCAAAGCCACGCGATTTACCGGTATATTTATCCTTGATCAGGGTGGCTGAGGTGACTTGGCCGAACCTTTCAAAAGCCATACGCAAGTCGTCTTCGGTGGTGTCGTACGATAAATTGCCAACGTAAATGTTCATGTTCTCCTCTCTTGGGTTTGCCGGTTAGTGCATACCGCCATTATAATCCCTTATGGTAAACTCCAATAGGCAATTTCGTCAACCCTCACCTTGAAATCTTCCGTGTTCACCGACCCAATGAAGACCCCAAATTTGCCGTCCTCGAAGGCATCGGCGCTGATTTCTTTAAGCTGGTTCCCGTTGGCGAATAACGACAGGCGCTTTCCGTCCAACAGCAGCCCGATGCGGTTAGTCTGGTTCGAACCGGCGCGGAGGTGCTCGCTTTCCGTCCAATCGATCAGCTTGACGTGCTTATTACCGTCCCAGATGCGCAGGGAATAGCGTCCATCGCACGAAATTCCTAATTGGTACCCGATATACCCCCGCTCGCTCTGCATAGCGCGCGCCATCAAGCCATAGTGGTCTAGGCCAGCGCACTGCCTGCTGGTAGCGGTCATCTCCAGGTAGAAGTCCTCGACCTGCGGCCAGGCTAGCATGAAACCATCCCAGAAATCGGGATTGAAGGCAACCATGATCAGCTGGCCGCCATCCACGTCAAATGAGACGTGGTCGTCTTCATAGAGGGGCCAGTTCGCATCGTTGGCGAAGCTGTCCTCAAAGTCCGGATCTCCCAGGCTCGCCTTTGGATCGGTAGCCGGGAGGGTAGCCGTCGCGCTGGGTATGTCGGTCGGAGTCGCTTCGCTAGTAGCAGGCGACGTCGGGGTGCCCGGTGATTCTGTCTCGGTCGGGGACGGGGTGTCCGTCACCTGGGTGGGAGGACCCTCCGTTGCGGGTATGCCTGTTTCAGTTGCGGGGAGAAGGGGGCCGCCAGGTGCGGTAGGGGTCAGCGTCTGGGCAATCTGGGTTAGTTGGGCGACGATTGTCTCAGCCGCAGCCGTATAGGCCGGGGAGAGATCTGCCTGGGTTGGCGAGCTTGTCGCCGATAGTTTGCAACTGCTCAGCGCAAGAGCCGCCAGTAAGGTAATTGCTGTCGGATAAATGAGTCGATTTCTCATGAGTAGCGTTCTCCTTGAAGAATTCAGTTCTTATCGGTGAGCTTGTTCCGTTAATTATAAAACGGGATTCATTTTCAACATAGCCTTGATTTCAGACCTTGCCAAGCCAGCAGAGTTCGAGCATAATCTGGGGGAAAGATTATAAATTTAACTGGAAATCCGTCTAACCCGGCAATTGCCAGGGCCACGACGCGCTTTGGGAGCAATATGTATGGATGTAGAAAAAACTTTAAATCAAGCCCTGCTGGAAACCGTTAACCATCCCACCCCGCCGCCGTTGATCAAGGTTTCGGGTTCTCACCGTGCGATGGGACGCCAGATTGGCGAGGCCTGCCTGACACAGGTGCAGCGCAGTATCGAAAACGCCCACACCTTAATCGATAGCGTCTATGAACACCTGCAACTCGAATGGGAAGGGGCCAGGATTCAGGCACGCAAATATATCCCCTTTGTCCAGGAGCGCTATCCACGCTATGTGGAGGAGTTGATCGGGATCGCAGAGGGCGCTGGTGTCGAATTTGACGACCTGGCGGTGCTCAATGCGATGGAAGCTGTCACTATGGACGCCTTGCACCTGACCAAGTGTACCTCGATGGCGGTCAACGACGCACGCACCGCCGATGGGCATGTCTTGATCGCCCATAATGAGGACTGGGTGCCGGAAGACGAAGCCGACGTATATATCTTACACGCCAAGCCAGACGACGAACCCGCCTTCCTGGCGATGACCTATGGCGGTCTGTTGCCCAACATCGGTTTTAACGCCGCCGGCATTGCCCAGTGTTGCGACTCGGTTTATCCCAACGATTCGCGCATCGGCATCCCGCGCGTGTTCGCCTCGCGCGCCGTCCTATCGGCGCTCACCCCAGCGGTGGCCATCAGACACATGCTCACCCCGCACCGGGCGGCGGGTTACAATCATTTGCTGGTGCATGAAAGCGGGGAGCTCTACAACGTGGAAGTATCGGCGCGCCGTTTTGCTATCCTGTATGGCGAGGATGGCTTTCTGGTGCACACCAACCATTACCTGGATCCCCAGATGCAGGCCATCGAAAATGAGCCGGACGAACTTATCTGGACGCGCGTGCGCTATTTCCGCGCTTTGCGGCTGCTCAAGAGCAGCCCCTTGCACTCTGTAAAATCGTTG
>Ga0209126_1000057_pt1 | contig 30947 bp, 24 predicted proteins | sample RifCSP19_1_FD_184024 | JGI IMG/M metagenome (GOLD analysis project Ga0209126, IMG submission 184024) | Soil microbial communities from Rifle, Colorado - Rifle CSP2_sed 19_1 (SPAdes) (version 2) | ecosystem: Environmental > Terrestrial > Deep subsurface > Rock core/Sediment | place: Rifle...
TTTGACTTCCTTTAGAGGCAACTAATTCTGTCACCCAATCAATAAGATTATTACCTTTCAATTCCTTGGCTTCAAAAAGATAATTGTTTTCCAGCAGAAGAATAAATGGAGAGGAAGTCAGATTAGTAATTACACCGTAATGTACAAGAACAAGCACCGTAAATTCAGGGGGCGAAGGAATGTAAGCTTCTAAAAGTTTTTTATCTTTTACTTTTTCAGCTTCTTTGAATATGATAAGTTTTTTCTGAGAACCAAATGGGAAAGCCCTTGCTGCGTTAATAACGTCCTGAAGATTTCTATCTTCACTGTAACAAATATCTTTATCAAAATCTGAGATGATGAGCGGATTAACGGCATCTTCAATTGCTTTAATACCTAAGCCGAGACTGTAAGTGTCCTCGCCAAAAAAATAATAGAGCGGAAGAATTTTTCCTTTCTTTAAATTTTTTACGGCTTCTAAAATTGAAGGCGCTGTCTTTCTGGTTTGTGCCATTGTTTGGGTGGTTATATATGCAAACCCACGACTGAAGTCGTGGGCTGCTAAGATACGATTGTTATTTCTTTAATCTTTTCTCGATCGTGACTTTTTGCATAACAACATCAATTAAGGGTTTATCGTTCTGATTAGTTTTGGTTTTTCCTATAGCTTTAACCACTTCCATTCCAGAGATAACTTTACCGAAAACCGTATGTTTTCCATCAAGCCAAGGAGTAGCTTTTAGGGTGATGAAGAATTGACTTCCGTTAGTATTTGGTCCGGCATTCGCCATTGATAAAATGCCCTCTGAGTTATGCTTCAATCCTGTTTTGACTTCATCTTCAAAAGGTTTGCCCCAAATACTCTCTCCACCGGAACCGGTTCCTGCAGGATCGCCGCCTTGAATCATAAAATTATTAATAACTCTGTGAAAGATAATTCCGTTGTAATATTTTGTTTCTGCTAACCCAACAAAGTTCTGTGCGGTTTTTACAGCTTTGTCGGCAAATAATTCTAATTCGATTGTTCCCATCGTGGTTTGAATAACGGCTACGGTGATTGTGTCTTTTTTAAGTTCTGTCATTGTAGAGATTTCCTTTTGGTCGTTAGTGGATATGTTTTGATTTTTATTTTCGGAATTCATTCCACCGCAGGCAACAAGTGTGAATGAAAACAAAAATAATATTAGCTCTCTGTACATTTTTTCTCCTTATGGTTTTATTATGTTTGAGAAAAGTAAAATTAAAATCAGAATTCCCAGCACAAATCTATAATAGATAAAAATAAAGGTGCTGTACTTCCGTAAAAATTTGAGAAGAAAGTCTATAGCTAAATAACCGCTGATTGCGGAGAAAATTGTCGCAATGATCAAATTTACAATCATAGAGTTATCCAAATAGCCAAGCGCTTCATAAAGTTGAAATAACCCGCTGGCAAAAACCGCTGGAATACTCAAAAGAAAAGAAAATCGTGCGGCAGATTCCCGTTTCAATCCTGTAAACAATCCACCGGTAATTGTAACTCCAGAACGTGATGCCCCTGGAATTAAAGAAAAAACTTGAGCTGAACCAATTAGCAGCGAATCGAGAATTGAAATATCCTTCATTTCTTTTTTAAATGATGCGGCTTTTTCAGCAACTGCTAATGCAACCGCAAATACTAAAATGCTTCCTGTTAAAACATATAGGTTTTTAGTCAGCGGTCCTTCTATTAAATCTTTTAATAAAAATCCAATTGTAAAAACAGGAATTGAGCCGATGATGATTAGCCAACCCAATTTGGAACTGTACGACTGCTCAGAATACTTTTTTCTGCTGCTTATATTATTTGTCCAAAAACCTATTATTATGCTTATGATTTCCTTCCGAAAGTAAATCAAAACAGCCAACAAAGTTCCTAGCTGAACAATGGCAAGAAACGAAGTCCATTTTTCCGGATTCTCGTCTGAAATTAAATTCATAATTTTTCCGGCAAGAGTTACATGCCCTGTGCTGCTGATGGGAAGAAATTCTGTTACTCCTTGAACTATTCCCAGAATGATTGCCTCGATTATGCTCAATATTCCTCCTTAAAAAATGTAAGCTATTCCTAGTCTGAGTGCTACAGCTAAAGAATTGAGATTCACATTTTCTCTGCTGATATTATTATAAAGATTTGCCTCGCCGGATTTGGGGCTTCCGTTAATATCATACTTTATATCGGCGCCAATGTTCGCATAAAAGTTTCCGCCAAGAAGTGTATTCCCTTCAGTTCTCAAAATAAAACCAAAACCTGTATTTGAATAATTGGTGATTACCGTGGTTCCCGGGAAAGATAAATCAACATTAACAAAATGTAATCCAAAACCACCGCCGAATTTAAAGTTGTATCCGTTTCCGTTCAAAACATAGTATCCAAGAAGTGACGGCGAAATCACATTATAATCCAGTTCAAACTTTCCGAGATCATTTGAATAATTGAATGAGTTAAGAAGATAACTCAGTTCAAGTCCAACTTGGAAAGTGCTTGTAAGAGAATAACCGAACTCGCCCGAAAAATTTACTGCAGTATTAAAATCGCCAAGCGGATTGCCGTCAACAGGAAAGGTTTGATTGATGTAATCATTTAAAGAAGGTGCGTTTGCAAAATCAATTCCCATACTTGCACGAACAGAATATTGAGCTTGAGACGTTCCAATGCTAAATATCAAGATAAAGGAAAGAAAAAATGATTTCATAACTCATCAACTTCGGTTTTAACAAGCTTCAACAGATTTTCGTGCTGCTTATTCAAAATTAAAAATGAGATTAATCCGACAAAAATAAATACCACATAAGAAATGAAATGTGTTAGAAAAGCATAGGACAAGCTTATCACCTCACTAAATCCAAACAACATTATTAAAGCTGTTTTAATTAAAGTATGATATGATCCTGTTCCGTTGGGTGTGGGTATTAATACTCCAATTCCACTAATGCTCATAAGAATCCAAGCCATTTGATATGAAACTGGTTTTATTGTATTCATACCGAGAGTAAAAAATCCAACATAAGATGAAAAAGCGTACAGCAGCATAATAATTATGCTAAAGAGAAAAGTTAAAATATAGTTTTTTGTTCCTCTTAAACTTTTGAAACCCTCGATAAGCATTTCAAAAATATGTGCTGTTTTATCAGCAAACTTTTGTGATATCTTACTCATCATTCTTACAAAAACTCCGTAAAAATTTTCTTTGTAACGTATTATTAAAAATAAAAAAGTCACTACAGCCGCAATACTAAAAAGTGAAATGTATAAGCTGGTTCTAAGCCATGGTAATCTGAAATAGAGATCTTCGCTCCAAATTAATGCTGAAACGAAAATTGAAAGGCAGAGGAATAATACATCAATTATTCGTTCAAGGATTATTGCGCCAAACATTGATGACCGGGACAAATTTTCCCATTTCCCAATAAGAACAGCCCGGGCAACTTCACCGAGCCGCGGCACCACACAATTTACAGCATATCCCACCATCAGCGAACCGAATAAATTTTTCATTGAAATATCCGGCTTAACCGAATTCAAAATTATCTTCCAACGATAAGCACGAAGATAGTGGGCTAAAAGAGACGATATTATCAGAATGACAATCCAAAAAATTGATGCTCCGGAAACCACTTCAAGCACATCTCTAAAATTTACATTGTGAAATGCTATGTAAAGAAAAATTATGCTTAGCAGAAAAGAAAAGAAGTAGCTTAAAGATCTCTTTGACATAAGGAAATTTTTGTTTTCACCTGAGATCAATAACCTTGCTTCCTTCCGGCGGTGTAAAGTTGAATTTATTGTCTGAAATTTTTTGATTGACTTTGTACTTTGAAAAATCAATCTGAATTAAATTGTCTGCATTATCTTTTAGTACGATGCGATTTATAAGATTTTCCTTATTCATCCAAATTTTAATTGCGTTGTAACCGATGGATGAATCTTTGTTCGGCGTTAGAACCAAAACTTCTGCGCCGTCATCCATCTCCGAAATAACTACACATTCTTTGGGATATTCATATACTATTTTTTTAAGTGAAAATGGGGATGCTTTGCTGTCATCATTTTTGCTGATGATTACTTTGTGCTCTTTTTGATTATAGCTCCAGTTTGTTTCACCATCGGAAATAAGAATCGAATTCTTAAATTCTATCCTTAGTTTGTCTTCCTTTTTAAAGAAAAACCTTCCATTCAAAACCGCTTTCCCGTTTGTTGATTGCTTAAATTCTGCAGATAGGTCTTTAACTTTATCAAATTTATCCTGGAGATTTTTAAGAAGCTTTTCGCCATCACCGTCAATATTTGTGTTGACGTTAAACAATAATAGAAGGGATATTATGGTAATCATTGCTGTTAAATGATGATTTGCTAAAAATATGTTTACTTAGAACAGAAAAAGTTATTTCAAATTTAAGAATAAAAGAAGTTAGAAAAAATTAATGGAGTTGGTTTACAAAACTGTTTTAATAATTTTTTTAGATAATTACAAAATGTCTTTAAAAAGAAAACTGGAGATCGTTACGTCTAACGTCTCCAGTTTTGGTCTTTTCGAGGTATTTTACAATACTCAAACCGGACGGAGGGTGTCCGTTCGGAAATTAACATAAACAATATGTTCAATTTCGGTTTCTCTACTCAGTCCGCCTCCTTTTCTTAGTTATGAAAGACGACTATTGATGATAAGTGTGTCATATCTCCTCCGGCGCCCGTGCGCGCCTATGAGACGCGCCTTTCAATTGTCAACTTAAAAAACTGGAAGTTAAGACGCAAGGAAAATTTTTTGAGTGAAGTAAAAAAGATTTAAGTTATAAATTGGACGCAACCTCCATTTTCATGTAAACCTTATAATCCACCTTGCGCAAAATTGTTCGCTACAAACCCAATCCGTTAGCTAACGGACTTTAAACCGAAGCATTGTTTGCGGAGAAATTGGGTTTGTTTAAACTGTTTTTCTGGTATCTTGTGTGACATAACTTCATACTTCAATCGCTCTACCGATCTCCGCCTGATAAACTTTGATGTCCTTAAATTCTTTTAGGATTTGATTTCCAACCCAACTGATTGCATTCTCATCACCGTGAACCAGAATTACTTTCTCAGGTTTAAGTCTTCTAACTATCTCAATTAATCCTTCTCTTCTTGAATGTGCAGAAAATTTGAATCTCTCAATTGCACATCGTACAATTTCCTCTTCGCTAAACTCGGTTAGCTTAATCTTTCCTCCTTTAACAGCATTTGCAATTTTATAACCGGGTGTTGATTCATCCATGTAACCAACAATAAAAATTGCTGAGCTGCTTCGCTTTAACCAGTGCTTGCTTAAATTATAAGATGCTGTTCCTTCAACCATCATTCCGCTTGACGCAACCACGATGCAGGGAGATTTAAAGAAGTCTTCGGGATTTTCAATTTCATTTAAGTCGTGAAGAGGAATATTTCTAAGTTCAAATTCCGGATCAACCATATTAACGATGTAGCAGTTTGTATCATAAACTCTATTTATTTTTGTACCGATTCCGCCCGTGTAAATTTCTGTTTTCGGCAGCTTATTTTTCTCCATCAACTTCCAAATTGCAGAAAGAATTTCCTGCATTTTGCCCAAAGCAAAAACGGGAATTAAAATTGATCCGCCTTGATTCAGAATTTTGTTTGCTTCCGCTGCAAATCTCTCGGCTTCTTTCGACCACGGAAGTATATCGCGAGAATCAGTTGCACCGTAAGTGCATTCTAAAATAAGTGTGTCAACTTTTTCTTTTGGCAGTTCACAACCTCTCAATAAAGTTTGATCAGTTAAGTTGATGTCACCAGTATAAAAAATCTTCTTTTCATCATGTTCTATCAAAATTCCGACAGAACCAAGTATATGTCCCGCATCATGAAAAGAAATCTTAATTGGTTCGCTGCTTTTATGCTGGTATCCCTCAATCTCAAATATATTTTTCGTTGGTTTGAAGTCAATTGTTTGAGAAAGAAGATCAATTTCCTCATGTGTGTAAGCTTGAAAGCTGTTATCTTTTTCTAGCTCTTTCTGCATAATTGAAACTGAATTGTGGAGTGTCAACTCCGCAAGCTCTCTCGTCTGTCGTGAAGTAATTATTTTTATGTATGGATGTTGTTTCACTAAAAACGGTAACGACATCAGGTGATCTTGATGAGCATGTGAGATAAATACAAAATCCACCGGCATATTTTCAATCAAGCTGAATTGGGGGAGAGAATCTAACCCGGTTTTTTGAGGATGCATTCCGCAGTCGAGAATAATTCCCGTACCAGCAATATTAAGATAATAGCAGTTTGCGCCGATTTCACCTGCACCGCCGAGAGGAAGAAATTTAATCATGGTTGTAAATCTACGCTTTAAAAACAAAAATGGCGACCAAGCGATCGCCATAATTTTACATTCAAAAATATTTTTATTGCTTCAAGAATTTTAAGGCAAGACAAGTTATATCATCAGATTGTTCAGCGCCATCTGAAAATGTTTGAACATCGCTGATAACATTATTAACTATATCATTTGCACTTTGAGGGGCTTTGTTTAGGAGAGAATTAACAAGCCGGTTCTCATCAAATTCCTCATCTTGCTTATTAAATGCTTCCGTTATTCCATCAGTGTAAAGGAAAAGAGTGTCTCCTGGATTTAGCATGGCTATATTGGATTCATATTCGGCATCCTTCATTGCCCCTAATAAAAGTCCGCCAATATTCTCAAGCTGTTTAACTTTTCCTTCATTAGAAATTAAATACGGAGAATTATGTCCCCCATTACAGTACTCAAATGCACCGTTTCGTGTATCAAGCACGCCGTAAAAAACCGTGACAAACATATTTGATGGGCTTTCGTCAACAAGAATATTATTAACTTCATATAAAATATTATCTGCAGGAATTCCTTTGTATGCCGTTATTTTTAATAACGTTTTACAAACAGCCATAAGCAGTGCGGAAGCAATTCCTTTACCGGATACATCTCCGATTACAATTCCAAGCCTGTATTTGTCAATTAGAAAAAAATCATAAAGATCGCCGCCGACTTCCTTTGCCGTTAACATCTTAGCATAAATATCAAATTCTTTTCTGTCCGGAAAAGGAGGAAATGTTTTCGGCAAAATGGAAGTCTGAATTGCTGTCGCAATATTCAGTTCCTGTTCTAGCGCAATTAACTTATCCCTGCTTGATAACGCTTGTTTATAATGCTCAATTTCTTTTAGAGATTTTTCAATCGTTATCTCCAGATCATTTAAGTCAATAGGTTTGGTGATAAAATCATAAGCTCCTCTATTCATAGCCGTTCTTATATTTTCCATATCACCGTAAGCAGACACAATAACCGACCGATGCAATCTATTGTTCAGCTCATTGATTTTAGAGAGAAGAGTAAGCCCATCCATGACGGGCATATTTATATCTGTTAATATGAGATTAATTGAACCATTGTTTACAATTATATCAATTGCTTCAGCACCGTCTCTTGCAAATTGAAATTCATATTCCTTAGAGCTTATTTTCTTCCGGAATTTTTGGAGGATAAGATGTTCCAGATCCGGTTCATCATCAACAACAAGAATTTTTGCCTGCTGCATTTTTATTTCTCCCTACACCGTATCTAGGTAACTTAATTTTGTTTTGAGCAAATCAAATTCCAATGGCTTGGTAAAGTAATCATCGGCACCATGCTTTTTCGCCAAATTAAAATTTTGCTCATCTCCATATGCTGTTATCATAATTACTTTTAATAATGGATATTTTGATTTAATTTCTTTCAGCAACTCGATTCCTGTCATTTCAGGCATATTAATATCGGATAAAATTAAATACCCCGTGCGATTCTCAAGCGATTCCAGAAGTCTTAATGCCGAGGGTCCATCAAAAGCATAATGAATTTGTATTTCACCGGATTTAATTTCTTTTCTGAATTTTTGCTGAAATAAAAACTGGACATCAACTTCATCATCAACAACGATTAGTCTCATTTATTTCTCCTATGATTTTTTTCAATTTTACAATTCTGTTTGCTAGATCAGTCACTTTTTAGGTAAAGTAATAATAAACTCCGTGTATTCACCGACCTCACTGTCAAATTTAATTTCTCCAGCATGTTCTTTCACAATTATATCGTGGCTGAGCGAAAGTCCTAATCCGGTTCCCTCTCCCGAAGGTTTTGTAGTAAAGAATGGATCAAATATTTTACCACGAACCTCTAAAGGAATTCCGTTTCCATTATCTCGAATTCGAATTTCTATTTTGTCCCCAATATCAATCGTTTTAACTTTAAGCATTGGTGAAAAATGATCATCCATAATATTTTTCTTTTTAAATGCCTCATAAAGCCCGTTGTTAATTATATTTAGAAAAACTCTGCTTATGTCCTGGGGGACTATTAATATTTTTTCTAAATTTTTATCAAAATCTTTTTCTATGGTTATATTAAAGGAAGTATCGCGAGCACGAAGACCATGGTAAGCTAAATTCAAATCCTCATCCAGCATTGCATTTATATCAGACATAAGCCTATCCCCGGATTTACCTCGTGAATGCTGAAGCATACTGCGCACAATACTGTCGGCGCGTTTACCATGCTCATTAATTTTTGAAACATTCTGTTCAATATTTGAAAGAAGATCATCAATATTTTCTATAAATTCCGGAGTAAGCTTCTCTTTTACTTTATCGAACTCTTCCCTCAATTCACCCACCATTTCATTTGCCAGTTGTGCAAAGTTATTTACAAAATTCAGCGGGTTTTTAATTTCGTGTGCAATCCCGGCAGTAAGCTGCCCCAGCGATGCAAGTTTTTCCTGAACAATTAATTTTTGCTGGGTTGCTTTCAAATCATTTAATGCCGAATCAAGTTTTGCTATCGTTTCATTAAGCTGCCGATATGCATCTGCATTATCTATCGCGATAGCCGTATATGTTGCAAGGTTACGTAAAATATTTAAATGATAATCTGAATACGCATCCTTCTTAAAGCTTTGGGCAGTAATAACTCCTATTTTCTTATCCTTATATGTAAGCGGGAGGTAAATTATAGATTGTGTATGTTCGCCTGCCACTGTGGCTTTGATTTCTTTTACATACTTTTTATAATCTTCCCGGTAATCATTAGAAAAGATATCTTGCTGATTTCTGAAGCACCAGGAAGCGGGTCTGTTTTCATCATCTACATTATTATAAAAAGGATTTAACGATATGCCTTTTTCTTTGGTTGCGGGAAAAAATATTCTTTTTGTATTTTCTTCATACATCCCTATTCCAAAGACGGCAGCATCCATCAATGAGTTCACGTTCTCGTAAACAGTATCAATAATCTGTTCGATTGTTAGATTAGCAGTTATGTCGCGCCCTATTTCACTAAGAAGTTCCACATTCTTTCTTCTTTCATTTTCTGCTTGTAAAGTTTTTGATTTCGCTTCTGCTGTTTCTGCTCTCAACTCTGTTTCACGCAATCTTGCCCTTTGGCGTTCTCTTAATGTTAGTCTTCGTCTTTGTAAGCGATCAATACCAAAAATTCCAAAGCCAAGTATAATTGCATAACCTAAATAAGCCCACCATGCTCTGTACCATTGGGGAAGTATTGTAAACGTGAATGCTGCAACATTACTTTCAAAGTGATAAAGATTTTTTCCTTTTACTTTAAAAGTATAATCCCCTGCAGGCAGATTTGTATAATTCCTGTATGTATCCTTTTTCCACACAGACCACTTCTCATCAAAACCTTCAAGCATAGATTGATACTCGGAAGATGATGGGTCTATCATACTTGTTGCAGAGAATTCGAAAACCGCTGAATTATTCGAGTAATTAATCTCAGGAATTATTGTTGTTCCTATATTGCCAAGCCCACCAAAGATAATAGAGTCTTCTCCAATAACCACTTTGCGGACTAAAGTGCTAAACTCTTCCTTATAATCTTTAACCGAGTTTTGTTCAAACTTGTACACATTAATTCCACCTCCGAACCACACTACCCCATTTTCTTCGGGATAAATGCTTGCAATTATATCGCTGGATAAACGTGATGTAAGAGTATTTTCAACTTTGAATGACCCATCTGTTTGTAAACGATAAAATGAAACGTTGTTACCCTTGGAAATCCACAAATTACCAATTTTGTCTTCTTTTATTTCTAAACTTTCATAATCTATTTGTCCCGGCCAGGAATATAAAGAATCCTTCCTAAATTTTTCTTCTTTATAGTTATAAGTATAAAGCCCATCTGAAAAAACGAAAAATGTTTTTCTTGTTGTCTTAAACATTTGAGAACCTCCAGGCGGTAATCCTTGAGCCACACTAAATCTCTTCACCTCGGGATTGCTGAGAGTTTTTCCATGAAAATCAAGACGCAGCACTCCATTATTGTCTGTTGCCACCCAAAGTATTCCAGGCTTTTCTTCGGAAATTGAGGTGACATATTCTTCGACCGAATTTATTTTCCCCTCATAAATCCACTTCCCGCTCTTATCTAAGTAGAAAGAAGTGATCCCATCGAACACACCAACAAAAATCCTGTTGCTATCCAATAGGGATTGATGAATATAATTGGGCACGAAGCTTAACCCGGATGCTTCCTTAATAAGGTATGCCCTTGTTCCTGTAATTTTGTATAAGCCTGTTCCATGGGTAGTCAATAACTGATCATGTACAATAACTAAATTGAATGATTGGTTGTTCCCAGTAATGAAACCTGTTACCTGTTTTAATGATGAGGTTTTACTATCTAAATAAAAAACACCGTTTGTTGTAGAAAAGTATAATATTCCGTGATAGCGGATTGTACTTAGAACAGAACTTATCTGTCCTGCAGATTCATCAAATAAAGTTATTGGAGATGGGTACTCAACCGCAGTAATGCTGCCTTCTGGTGCAATCCAGATAAGACCCCGATCCACGAATAAACCAGTAATTGAACTGCTGGAAAGTCCTGTTCTTTTATTCAGAAGTAATTTTATTTTTCCTTCCTCATCCATTATGATCATTCCACCGTCTAAAGTTACAAAAACATAAGATCCGTCTGCCAAAATCTTACCTTTATACAAAGTATTTTTGCGAAGAAAAGCATCGGCTTCGCATTTAAATGGTGAAAATGAAGTCCCATCAAAAAGATAAAGTCCGCGGTTAAAAGTGCCGACCAAGATTCTGTTCTTCCCCTCATGATCATAGGGCAGCATTACCTGCAGTCTATCATTGGCAAATTGATCTCCGCCAGGTAAAAGAACTAAAGAGTCATTCACCATCTTCATTAAACCAACTCCCCCTTGCTGAACAAAGTAAGTATTATTTAACCAGAACGAATAATTAAATCGGACTTTCGGTTTCCATATTTTTACTTTACAGTTTTCTAATGAAGCATTTTTATCTGAATTATCGTTTGATTTTTTTACGGGTGTGAGTCTGAAAATACCCTCAAATGACTGAAAATAAATTTCATCATTTATTATATGCGTTGTCCAAACATAAGAGAAAGCTCTATTGTTTTCCTTAAGCTTACTTAGCAACGAAACAAACTGGAGTTCCCCTTTTTTATCTGGAGCCAAATAACCGAAATCTCCCGAAGCACCTACATAAACCCTGTCATTTTTATCAATAGCTAATGAACGTGCGTGGGTGTTATTTATAGTGGGTATTGAACGCCAGGTAGAACCATCAAACTCAAATACTCCCGGGGCACTGCCCACATAAATAATTCCACGGCTATCTTTTACAAAATCCCAAACTTGTGAGTTTACCCCGATATTAATACAGTTGTAAGTTGTAATAATCGGTTTGCCGGTTTCATTTCCGCTTTGCGCAATTAATGATATTGCATATAAAAAGATAGTTATCATTGTATTCAAATATTTTTTCATTAATATTTTCTTGGAATTATTATAGAATACTGTAAATGTATTTTTACGTTCAACTTAAATTCGTATTGCATTTTATATTTTGGTATGTTCCTTTAAAACAATATTAGAATTGAGATTTCAATTTTATCGGGATTTCCGAAATGCTTTCCCTGCATCAAATTCTTATTATAACTCTCACTAATATTATTAGGGATAATTTTGAGTGGAGAAAAAAGATCATCATAAACCTTTTTCCCTTTTTAGAATCTTAGATAGAAGTCGTTGAGAAAGACTCTACTTACACTTTTGATCTCATCCGCTAACCAATTAGATAACTGTTCAAAATTGTAAGTAGAGTATAATAAAGTTTGAGTTTATTTGCTGTGATAGCCATCAAGTGTGTGGGCTTGTTATTTAAGCAAAGTCATCTTTACGCTTCGCGTAAAACCATTTGCGTTCAGCTTAGCTATGTAAATTCCGCTATTTATTCCTTCCGCATTAAAGTCGGCTCTGTACGTTCCCGCTTTCTGATATTGATTAACCAAGGTTGCTACTTCCTGTCCAATCAAATTATAAACTTTAAGGTCAACAAATGACTCTTCTGGAATTGAATACTCAATCTTTGTTGAAGGGTTGAATGGGTTGGGATAATTTTGCACTAAATCATAAGAAGTTGGAACCTTACTGTTCGCAATTTCATTTACGTCAACAAAACCACCAAGACTAAGATCATCAATTAATGCATAAGCGCCTATTCCCCCGGTGCCCTCACTGGTTGTATCTGATACACCAAAGTCAATATATGCACTATCGGGAACTACGTCAGGAGGGAAGTATTCTATTGGAACAGTAAATTGGGTATAAGAGGATACCGTCTGATTAGTTTCCCAATACCCACTGCCAGCAAAATTCCCTCCTTGATACATGGAAATTAAAATGGTAAATACTTCATTAGCATCTTTAGGAACAAATTTAAAGTATCCGGTTAGGCTGCCAGGTTTTTCTGACAATGCAAAGTATCCTGAAAATAATATCGGAGGAAAAGATGAACCCAAAAAATCAAGTATCTGCATTTTGGCAGCTGATGAACCCGAATGACTATCTGATGATTGAGAAACAGCATCTCCAAATATATCAAGGGTAATCCATCCAACCGGATCACCATTAGCCCAATTTTCAAAACCGGCATTTGGAATTTGTGCATATGTAAATGAAACAATTGAAAGAAAAGTAAAAATAGCAAGTAGGTTGTTTTTCATTTGGCATGTTCCTTTTATTAATATTTGTATGTGTTTCTTAAGTGAATACTGGCTTATGCTAAAAAAATTTTTATTTGTAATTTTGATCCGACAAATTATTACACTAACAAACTAATATTTTTTAATTGAAAATGAAAATAAAAATTTCAAGTTCTGCATTCAAAGATGGCGATTTAACCCCATCCCGTTACACATGTGATGGGGAAAACATATCCCCGCCATTGAATTGGAATAAACCTGATGAAAGGATTAAATCATTCGCTATTATCATGGATGATCCCGATGCACCAAGCGGTGATTTCGTTCATTGGGTCGTCTATAATATTCCGGCAAACGTAAATGAGTTTCTAGAAAACGTAACTCCTACACGAAATATTCCCAATGAAGTTATAATGGGAGTAAATGATTTTGGAAAAATTGGCTACGGTGGTCCTTGTCCGCCTTCAGGAACACATCGTTATTATTTCAAAATATTTGGACTGGATACGAACCTTCATCTCATAGAAACAGGAATAAATAAAAAGCAGCTATTAAAAGCTATGGAAGGACATATTATTGCTGACGGCTGTTTGATCGGAAAATATAGCAGAAAAAGATAAGCTTCTTTTTCGGTGAATTATTTTTTTACCGGCGGCTATCGGTTATATATCTCACAAGCTGATCAATCTCAAATTCCTTTTCATCTATAATTGCATTTACTACATCACCAATCGAGATTACACCAACTAACTTTCCTTTATCATACACGGGTAAATGCCTTATTTTTTTATTTATCATTAAAGCCATGCATTCATCCGTGCTTGAATCGGTTTCAACATACATCACTTTGGTGGACATGATTTCACTAACAGGAGAATCTTTAGACGATTTACCTTCAAGAGCAACTTTTCGTGCATAATCTCTTTCCGAAATAATTCCGACTAAATTTTCGCCATCCAATACTAACAATGCTCCTACATCTTTATCTCCCATTAGCTGAAGTGCTTCAAAAATTTTCTGATTTGGTGAGATAGAGTGAATTTTGTTCCCCTTTTTTAATAGCATTTCGCGGACTGTCTTCATCCTTTATCCTTTCGGCTTGTTGGTTGAAATGATAAATCTAATTTCAATTTGAATATAAACTCTTGCGCAATTGCAGTCAAATGAAAACTCATGCTAATTGGCGCAGAATCTGATATTTAACTTAAAAGAGAATATAGGAAAAACTTATGAATAATTCTTTTTTGTAATCAACGGACTTACACTGGTAGGGCGACCAGTCTGGTCGTCCTACAAGATTGCACTTAAGTTTTTAAGTCCTTTATCCAAATCACCGGAAACGTGAATTCTTATAACTCTTCTTTGCTTATTGTTCAGTGATCTAAAATCACCGAGTGCTTGTGCTCGCTGAAGAGTGGCAAATTCATAACCGGAACCAGGAATCGGCAATTTTAGGTTTGAATCTGACGTTAATAAAATATACACTCCTGAATTTGACCCGCCTTTATGTAGTTGCCCTGTTGAATGAAGATAACGAGGGCCGTAGCCAACTGTGGTTGCTGATTTATACTTTTTACTCAAACTATTTCTAATCTGCTGCAAGTACTTATTTCTTTCCGTTGTCTGAAGAAAATATGCCAAGAAAGAAATATAATCTAAGGGTTCGATAAGCTTGAAAAACTTATTCAATACATCTTTGATATTTCGACCTGATAGTTTTAATTGTGAAGATTGATCGGCATAGATTGATAGTTCACCTGTTTTTACAAGCGGAACTTCTTCAGCGAAGCTTCCTTTTTGTTTCCACTCGGTTAGAAGATCGCTCGTGTTCTTTTTACTTTCAGAAACGTTTGGTTCATCAAAAGGATTAACTCCGGTTATTGCACAAGCAGTTGCCGTTGCAATTTCCCATCTTAAAAATTCCCCGCCCAAAGCATAAATATCGGGAAGCTTTATTCGTGCAACCGGAAAACTAGCATTTTCCAATGCTAATAGTTTCTTATCTGTAGCCGTATCTTTATCTTTAGATGTGAACATGTGAATAAAAACTCTATCATTTTCATATTGCTCTTTTGACCCAAGTATTTCTCCTTCAACAGGAAGAATACCCAATCCTTCTTTTCCAGTACTTTCCGCGATTAGCTGTTCAACCCAAAGACCAAATGATTTGATTGATGGTGAGAGAGCGAACGTCGCTTTGTCTCTCCCAAGTTTTTGGCAGATTCCGAGAAATACTCCCAGACTTGCTCCAGGATTAACATCAGATGGAATGAATGGACTGCAGCTTTGTTTCATTCGGTAAGCACTGTTCAAAATTTGTTTAATATTAATTCCGATCAACGCCATTGGAACTAAACCAAAAAATGATAACGCGGAATATCTTCCACCATAGTCCCCGGGATTTGTGAAAACATATCGGAAGTTTTTATTTCTTGCTTCTTCTTCCAATGAAGTCTTGTTATCGGTAATTGCAATGAAATGTTCTCCAGGATTTTCAATTTTATTTTTTTTGTAGAGATGATAAAAATATTTATAGAAGCTCGTTGACTCAATCGTAGACCCCGATTTGCTTGCGACAATAAAAAGAGTCTTGGTAAGATCGATTTGCGTTTCAATATGATTTACTGCTTCGGGGCTTGTGTTATCAAGAACATAAAGTTTTAAGTAACCTTTCTTTGTTCCAAAAGTTTGAAGAGCAACTTCAGGACAAAGACTGCTTCCCCCCATTCCTAGAAGCACTGCATGCGAATATTTATCTGCAAGAACATTTTTTACAAGGTCATTTATTTCATCAATTCGATTCATGAAATCTTCTACTCCGAGCCAGCCGAGACGATTCTTTATCGCTGCTGAAACTTTGGGATCATTTTTCCAGATGGATGCATCTTTTGCGAAAAGTCTACGGGTGAATTGCTTGTCGTTTAAAGAAGACAAAGCAGCTTTAATTGAAGATTCAGATTTGCCATAAAAGAATTTTTGTATGCCAATTTTATCTTCAAGAATTCTTAATCTCTCTTGAGCCAATTTTTTCATTAGCTTATCAAATGGTTCAATAAATTTTTGAACTCCCTCATTTGTGAGTTGAGTTGTAACTAAATCAATATCAATTCCAAGTTTTTTTAAATCACCTAATACTTGATAGGATTCATGAACATTCTTTAAGATTGTGTTCTCCTCCAATTTTCCGTGATGTGCAAATGCAGCAATGGCAACTTCGGGAAGCGTGTTAACCGTGTTGTATCCGATGAGCGGTTCCACATATTTTGTATCAAGATATAAAGGATCTTTTGTGCTTGTACTTGCCCACAACGGCCGTTGAACTTTAGCACCAGCAGAAGCTAATTTTTCCCACCGTTCACCGCTGAAAATTTTTAGAAAACTTTGATAAGCAATCTGAGCACTTGCAACCGCAGTTTTGCCGAGAAGATGTTCTGGTTGCGGCAAATCACCAAAATCCTTTGCTGGGTTTATTAAATGTCCAAGTAGTTGGTCTGTAAGCACATCAATTCGGCTAAGGAAGAACGACGCAACTGAAGCAACTCTATCAATCGTTTTACCTTCAGCAAGTCTGCGATCAAGAGCATTTATATATGCATGTGCAACATCTTCATAGCATTTAATTGAGAAAAGAAGCGTCACGTTTACATTTATTCCTTCGTACAGAGCTTGTTTAACTGCTGGAATGCCTGCAGCAGTTCCCGGTATTTTTATGTAACAGTTCGGTCTGTTTACTTCCGCAAATAATCTTCTCGCCTCTCTTATTGTTCCTTCTGAATCATGCGCAAGATAGGGAGAAACTTCAAGACTGACATATCCATCGACACCATTTGATTCATCGTAAACTATGCGAAAAAGGTCGCAAGCATCTTGAACATCTTTAATTGTAAGTTCATCGTAAATTTCAAGAATAGATTTTCCTTCTTTGGTAAGTTTTTCAATTTGCTTGGCATAATCTTCACTTTCGGAAATCGCTTTGTGAAATATTGCGGGATTAGAAGTTTGCCCTCTTAAACCTTCTTTGGTGATACGTTTTTTAAGTTCGCCAGATTTTATCATGCTACGGGTTAAATTATCTAACCAATAACTCTGACCATAATCAATAAGTTTAGTTAAGCTGCTCATCTGTGTCTCCAGAAAATTTTTATACGAAGTGATTTTATAGCTCAAAATTTAGTTATGATGTGGGAATAATCAAACGAAGGAAAGAACAGCAAAATCCAAACCTCCGAGGTTTCCAACGAAATCGATACAGATAAAAACCTCGGAGGTTTTTAACACTAAAAATTTTTCTTCACCAATCCGGCAATTGTTTTACCAATACTTATTGATGCCGTTGCTGCCGGACTTGGTGCATTAAGAACATGAATCATTTTTTCAACTTCTACAATTCTAAAATCATCAACTAAATTACCGCTTGGACCAATTGCTTGCGCTCTAACTCCGGCTCCGCCTCGGGTTAAATCATCATGCTCAATTTCCGGAACTAGCTTTTGTAATGCTTTCACAAAAGCATTTTTATTCAGCGAGCGATAGAATTCTCCCATTCCCATTTTGTAATATTTTGATGCCATCTTCCAAAAACCGGAATATGCTGCCATTTCAAGAATATCAGTCGCAGAAAAATCTTTATAGGAATATCCTTCTCGCTTGAAAGCGAGCACAGCATTTGGTCCGGCTTCAATTCCACCGTTAATCATGCGTGTAAAGTGAACACCAAGAAAAGGAAATTGGGGATCGGGAACGGGATAAATTAAATTCTTTGCGAGATGTTCTTTTTCTTTTTTTAGTTTGTAATATTCACCGCGAAATGGAATAATCTGTAAACCGGGATTTACACCACAAATTTTTGCAACTCTATCGGAATATAATCCAGCACAATTAACTAAGAACTTTGCTTTGTAATTCCCGGTATTAGTTTCTAAAACCAGCAAACTATTCTCTCTGCTTAGAGTAAGAAACTTACTGTTGGTTTTAACTTCGCCGCCATTTTCCATAATTATCTTTGCATAAGTCTCCGTTACCTGGTTGTAATCAACAATTCCTGTTTCAGCGATTAGTAATCCAGCTAAACCGGTAACGTAAGGTTCGTATTCTTTCAGCTCTTCAGAATCTAATCTTTTAATTCCTTTAAGTCCGTTTGCCTTTCCTCTTTCTTCTAGGTCTTGCAGCAACGGAACTTCTTCCGGTTTCACAGCAACGACAAGCTTACCACATCTATCATGATTAATATTGTTCTGTTCACAAAACCTGTACATCAGTTCTCGTCCCTCCACACAATTATGGGCTTTCAACGACCCTGGTTTATAATATAATCCTGAGTGTATAACTCCACTGTTGTTTCCGGTTTGATGTGCGGCTAATTTATTTTCAGCTTCCAAAACAAGAACAGAATGAATTCCAATTTCTTGCAGAGCCATAGCGGTGGCTGTTCCTACAATTCCCCCGCCGATAATTACTACATCATGAATTTGGGGCTGTGACATTTTTCGCTCTTAATAGTATAAATCAGTAAACGAAAGTTAGCATTGATTTAAATAAAACAATAAGGATAGAACGCTGATTTTTATGATTTGTTATGATCTTAACTGATCATAATTAATCTGCGAAATATGCGTTCTTTTGTCCACCTTTGTCTGAAATAACCTTATTTTTGTAGAAACAATTTACTTTTATGCAAAAAACTATTACAATTTTTGGTAGCTCAATTCCTCAGCACGGAGATGAGCAATACACCTCTGCGGAAAAGCTTGGCGAACTTTTAGCACTTAAGGGATTTAACATATGTTCGGGCGGCAACCTCGGAATTATGGAGGCAGTTTCAAAAGGCGCTGTCCGCAATGGTGCAAAAGCCATAGGTATTACTCTTGACACTGTTGGCTTTACTTCAAACAAATATTTAACCGAAAAAATTATCTGTGCATCTTTGTTTGATAGAATAACAAAGCTTATTCAATATGGTGATGGATATGTAATTCTTCAAGGCGGAACCGGAACATTGCTTGAGATTTCTGCGGTATGGGAGTTGATGAACAAGGATTTGCTTACAGTAAAACCGATTGTATGTCACTCGAAAATGTGGAAGGAAATTGTAAGCGTAATGAATGATCAGCTGAGAAAAGAAAATAGGTTAACAGATTTGGTGAAGTGTTTCAATTCGGTTGAAGATATAGTTGAGTACTTATCGGAAGCACTAGTTAAGCGGTAAAATATCAATCCGCCACGGGCGGATCAAAAGGCAAATAACAAATCACATTTTTCAATAATCATTCAAGCATTGATAATTTGGTACTTGGATATTATTTGGATTTTGTTTTTTGTTATTTGGAATTTAAAAACCCCATTACCGCAATATAAACCCTGTCAACACCCAATTCCCTAATGCACTTAAACTTCACATCATCTCTAAAACAAATTAGTGGGCGGGGTGAATAAATGAAGCACGGTGCACAATCTAAATTGAGCGAAACAATTTTATGTTCTGTTTTCCATGGATAAATATAATTCGGATTAGTGGGGCCAATTATCGCAACAACTTTAAGCTGAAGAGCGGAAGCAATGTGCATTAAGCTTGAATCATTGGTTACGAAAACATTGCAGCGTTTCATTACTGCAGCGCTTTCAGTTAGATTATGTGAGGAAACGGCAAATGCGTTCGGCAGATTAATTTGTTTTACAATAGTTTCTTTTAATTCGTCTTCGGTCGGTCCGCCAAAAATCAAAATCTTTGCCTTGTTCTTCTCAATTAATTTTCTCCCCAACTCTGCAAACTTTTCTGGCTCCCATCTTCTTTTTGCCTGATTTTTTAAAATGGCTGAGCCCGGGTGAAATCCGATAACCCAATCAGTGCTGGTTATGTTTAATTTGTCCAACAAATCAGCAGAGAATCTAAAATCAGAATTGGTTAGCGGGAACTCCAGCGGAGATTCATTTTTATCGTTATGATTGGATAACTTTTCACACAGCTTAAGGTTTGATTGAACATTATGCAAAGAATCGTTTTCAATAATTCTTGTGTTGTTAAGGAAACCGAGATTTTGAAAATCTTTTCGCAAGTATTTTACAGCCGCTCGTCGTTTTGCCCCGATAAGATAGTTTATAACATTGTATTCTTTCCTATTGGAAGGATAAACATTAATTGAAATATCATAATAGCCGCGAAGTAAAAAAATAAATTTCAGAGATTTGATAAAACCCTCGGAAAGAAAATCGAAGTGAATGACGCTGCTAATGTTGGGATTTCTTTCATAAAAATCTTTAACTGCCTTGAACATCACCAATGCATGTATTTCCGAATTTGGGTAAGCTTCCTTTAAAAGTTTTAGAGATGGCGTGAACATGAGCGCATCACCTATCCCGGAAAGTGCATTAACTAAGATATTCATTTGAGAGATTGGATTTGTGAATATGAAACCGTTAAAACGTCTCTCCATGGGATTAATCCCATGGAGAATGGAAAAAACAAAAACACCGAAACCGTTTCAATTTATACACCGCTGGTGTACGGTTTTTAAATAAATAATTTATACGGGCTACATTTATTTCTTAACCGTATCTAATTTAACTTCACCGGCAGCACTTTGCTTCGCAAGGTTTCTATATTTTTCAATATTGCTTTGAACACTCGGATCATTTGGATAGATCGTCTGAAGTCTTTGCCAAATATCTGCAAGCTTAGCATATTCTTTTTGGTGTTCGTACGTGTCAATTAAAATTCTATACGGATTATAATATGATTGAACATCTCCAGGATTTTCTTCCAACAATTGCAATGCCTGTTTTTCAACTTCGGCAGAATATTCTTTGAACTGTTTTTGTCCGCCTGCATTAAAATAGAGATTGCCGATTTCGTACAGCAATCCCATTTCCATCCCAACATTCTTTCTTGGAATTTTCTGATCCATCATGTCGAGTGTCTCAACCGTCATATCTTTTCTGTTAGTATTAAGATAATATAAGGCAAGCCGAATGAACGAATTGCGATAATTCTGTGTCATTCTTTTATGGTTCTCATCCAAAAAAATATTTGAATCATTTAGCCCCCTGTAATTAAACCCGGGCTTATAAACTTTGCTGAAGTTAGGAGCATCCGAAAATAATTGCTTTTTCATTATGTCTTCGTTTATAAATTCAATGCCGGTTTTTCTTTTTTCCGGGACGACCCTATACGACATTCCTTCCATCATCAGGTATTCATCAAGCCCAATCTTGCTGTCCTCCGAACAAGTAACGGCAAAATAAACTGGTCGTTCCCAAATGTTTGATTCAACAATTTCCTTAACCATAATATCCTGAACGCGAATAGCTTTCACATTTCCAAAATTTAACGTCGGATTCATTTGAAATGTGATTGCTCCTTGCCTCAGCACCGATGAATCTGACACATTATACGTGTTAAATAAATCTTGCGGCAAACCTTCTTTAAAGTTTTGTGGAATAGGAATTGAAACTGATCTCGATTCCCAGGCAATCGGTCTAATTTCTTCAATTTGAGCATCAGAATATCTAATCTTCAATGTCCCAACATGGTAAGGATCGTTCTCCTTCATCTGTTTGATATACCATGGCGTGTTAAGCAAGCTAAGATTAACAACCTTCACGTCTCTTCTTACGCCTTCAACATCTTGAAGATACCAAACAGGGAATGTATCATTGTCGCCATTGGTAAAGAGAACTCCATTTGGTGCACAACTTTGAAGAAGATTGTAAGAATAATCCCATGGCAGCCAATTTTTTGATCTGTCATGAGTATAATAATTTGCGGAAAACATTTTCATCGGGACAAAAATAATCCCAAGGGTTAGAACTGCTATGGCTGCACCTTTTTTCAAAGCATCGCTTTTAGCTTTCGCCTGAGCAATATCAATAAGCGCTCTTATCGCAATTGCAATCCAAATTGAAAACACAAAAAATCCGCCAACATAAAAATAATCTCTCTCTCTTGGCTGCGGCTGCTGCTGATTTTGGTAAAATGCCGTGAGATAGCCCATCAGTATAAACATAATCATAAAAACCGATGCCATCTTCCAATCTTTTTTAAAGTGGAAATAAATTCCAAGTAAACCAAGTATGAATGGAATTGCAAATAAGGAATCTTTAGCGCTTCCACCAAAACGAATATTAAATATTTTACCAAAGAAGCTTCCAACCTGATTGAACGGAGCAATGTTAGCTCCATCATCCTGATTCCATCCTTCTCTGCCTGCATAATTCCATAACCAATAGCGAGTCATCATGTGATTCATTTGGTATCGCCAGAAGAAATCAAGATCGCTGGTATAGCCCGTATAAACAATTTGCTGATGCGGTTCGGTTGCGAATCTTCTTTTAAAAACAGGAAAATCTCCGTACTGCTCTCTGTTTAAGTATGAAACCAATTCAGTAAATGTATTGGGCTCGTTTTCATTCATTGGGGGATTTTGGTTAGATCTGATAATAACCATAGCGAAAGTTGTAAAACCAATCAACGCAAAGATGAAAGACATTGCAACGAGGTGAAGGGTTGGTTTTTTCTCTTTGATAGAAAAGTAAACAGCATAACCAAGCAAACCGAACAAAACCAAAAGAAATAAAATTTCAATTGTCATGCTTTCGCCAGCAACTTCAGTCATCAATGCAGGGAAAAATTTTACAATCCCGGGATAAGTTATGAACAATGCAGCCCCGCCTATGAAAAGCGGCATATAAAATGAGTTTCGGGTAAAGATTTTTTTCCAGAAAATTCCAACAAAAATTAAGCTGATGCCTGCGGCAATCATCTTGAACTTGGAGTCATATGCTTGATACTCTTCGGCACTTGGCGGAGTTGCGGTTTTTTGCGCACTCCACATTGCTAAAGAAATTAGAACAAGAACTCCAGCATGAACTAAAAATATCAGTGCAGTTTTTTTGCACGCCTCTTCATCATCTAAATATTTTCTGAATAGGATAACCATGACAACAGGTACAACTGCTAGAACGGTCATCAAATGAACGCCTGTTGATAGACCTATGAGATAAGCGATCATCAGCAGATATTTTTCGTTATCTTTTCCGTCGGCTCGTTCATGCCAGCGAATCATAAGCCATGTTACAAATGCGGCGAGAAAAGTACTGACTGCATAAACTTCAGCTTCAACACCATTAAACCAAAAAGTATCGCTGAATGAAAAAGATAACGCTCCAATAGCAGCGGCAATGTAAGTTCCCAATCCATCCAAAAGATTTTCAGGTTTTTTGCCTTTGTAATTTTCTATGAGCATAACGGCAATCAAGTATAAAAGGAGTATAGATGCGGCGCTTGATAATACCGAAATATAATTTACTCTTAGCCCTATATTTTCAACAAAAGGAATCATTGCAAATATTCTACCAAGTAAAAGGAAGAATGGCGTTCCAGGTGGGTGTGGAACTTGTAAATAACGGCTTGCAGCAACGAACTCTCCGCAATCCCAAAAAGAAACGCTGGGTTGAACCGTCATTAATAAAACGACCAGTGAAATTAAAAATACTACCGCGCCAATAATATTGCGCAAGAATTTATAGTTCATCATTTCCTCTAAGAGTGGTCAAAATAATTTTTGTGCGTTATTAGTTTTTTTTGGTTTCATTTTTCTTGAAGAGGGCATCAAATTTTGAACGATCAACAGGAACATTATATTTATCGTAAAGAGATTTAAGCTTTTTCATAGTAACGGAGTCGAATTCTTCTTCATCTTTTTGCATTTTAAGGAACATTTTGAAATCTTCTGCTTCCTTTCGATCAAGCTTGCGTTCAAATTTCCTCAAAAAATCCAGGTACTTTGCCTGATCACGATACGACATAGTGCCTCCGTTTTATTTGATTATTTTACTGTAAATCTATTTTTGGCGTTGCAAAATAGTGAAACTATCCTTGAGAAAAAACCGAACGGTAGTATGACGAATTAGAAGATAATCTGTTCCTTAAACGCAAAGACAATTTATGGAAACACAACTCCATTGAGTAAAAGTTGGTTTGCGAACAGACACATATATTGCTTCTCTGAGTGGGGATTTAGGTAATGATTATGTTTTTCCTTTATTTTGTGGTTAAATATGTAAACGGACACACCCCTTTAGTTCCCCTCTTGAGAGAAATTCAGGATGTGTGGTTATTTTTTATTTATTTTTACTCCATGAATGAAAATAAATTAAAATACTTCGCTCTTCATAAACCTTATGGGTTTCTCTCGCAGTTTACAGATAAGCTGAACAGAAAAACTCTCTCCAATCTTAAAAATATTCCGAAGGATGTTTACCCAGTTGGACGACTCGATATGGACAGCGAGGGATTACTTCTTTTATCAAATGATAAATTGCTAGTTGATTATCTTCTCAATCCTCAAAATTCTCATGAGAAAGAATATCTTGCGCAGGTAGAGGGAATTCCAACCGAAGAAGAAATAAATAAATTTAGAAACGGATTGCTCGTAGAGAATAAAAAAACTTTACCGGCAAAAATTGAAATAGTCACACCGCTTAATATTTCCGAACGTATTCCGCCCATACGAAAACGAATAAACATTCCTGTATGCTGGTTAAAAATCGTTATAACAGAAGGAAGAAACAGGCAAGTGAGAAAAACGACAGCAGCAATTGGTAATCCAACCTTAAGATTAATTAGAACAAGAATAAAAAATTTATCTCTTGGTGATTTAAAATCTGGAGAAATCCGTGAATTAACAGAACTTGAAATAGTGGATCTAAAGAAATAAAACAATTCTATCCTAATTTAAAAACTCCGCTTAAAAATTCGAACAAATGCGCCTGCAATTCAAGCTTTCAGGCAGCTTCACATTTTCTCCAGGCATTTAATTATTACAATAAATCTCTCTAATTGAAAGATTTCCAATCTTTGAATGCTATTGAGCATTGGCATGATTGTTCTGATATTTCCAGAAAGATTGAATCGAAAATTTTAACTCAAATAACATTATTCACAAAACAAAAGGAGTACACAATGAACAAACAACGATCTCATTTCGCACAGCTCTTTTCAATAATAATGCTGGTGATGTTAGTATTATTTATTGGATGTAAAGAATCTGTGATTGAGTCTGAAAGCACAGAACCAATCACAGATCAAGGCGCAATGCTCAAATTAGCAGATGAAGATTCTGCTATCTCATCTTTCGAACCCAACTATAATGAAGAAGATGCAATGAGCTTCTTAGGTAAAACAGAAACTGAAATTTATCCATTCAGAGTTGGTCACAAAGTACGTTTAGTTAACAGAAATTTAGATGTTAACGTTGTTGGCGATACTGCTTACGGAACACTAACAAAAACTTTTGAAGGTACTTTAATAATTGCGGCCTCGTATAACTCGGGGGCAACTGAACCCGATACAATTATCCGAAAACCGTTCACTTCTGTAATAACAAGGAAAATAATATTTGTTAAGATTGGTAATTCACCATTCCCATTCAGGAATTGGAGAGTAGCGGCTATCTCTTTGCCAGAAGGTGGTGTGTTAAGTTCAAATATCGATATTCAAAAATTAACTGCTTTCTTACCAAATGGAGATACTTTAGTTATAAATTCTCCTAATAGTTACTTCTTATCAAGAGGACCCGGCTGGTGGAGACAGCTTCCTGTTATCGGAACAGGACAATCAACAACACTTAGGCTTGAGGTTTACAGCGCCTATGAAGATACAGATTTTGTAACTCTCACTTACGGTGCCGATAAAAATGGTTTCCATAGAGCCAAGAAACGATTTGTAATGGTTTCTTCCGTTCCATCCGGAAGCGGATTTGCAAAAGTGTATGAGCAAATTTACACTACTCATCAATTTGTTGGACATTATCATGCAATTGTAAATGCGTTCCCAAAACAAGTGATATTTGATGATGCAACTCGGGTTGAAACCGAATCCTGGGGAGTCCCATATTTTGTAAGACCATAAAATAATAGAGCCGGGGTGGTTGGGATACCGCAATTGCGGTATCCCTTTCTTATTTAATACACATAAAGAATAAATTGAATTTATAAAACTTCAATAGTAAATTAAACAACAATGAAATCATTAATTAAGTACTTTTTGCTTTTGTTTTTGATTGGCTCATTTCTGGGCTGCAACAATCCTCAGCCGACGGCTCTAATTGAAGATAACGATCCAATTGAGATAGAAGTATTAACAAAAAATCCTGCTGAACCTACAAGCTTTGGAATAGATTCAACAGGATTAAACGATAACCCCGCCCGCTTTACAAATGTTATTACTGTCGCTGGTATCAAACAAACCATTCGGGGTATTTCATTTAAATCTTCGTTTGCACAGGCAGCATTCTTCGATAAAACAAAACCGGTCTTCGGAATAAACGGCAAACTGATTGGTTATTCTACACTAACACCCGGAAACGTTTTTTTCAGTAATCAAAAAGCCGAACGCCGGCAATTCAGAATAAGATATGGAGTGAATAAAGATACTTCACTTGGTTTACGGTATGTTCTTCATCGAAGAGGAATTCTGGGAGATCCATTTAACTTTGATTTTAACTCTAACATAAACTTTAGATTCGTTCCCGATATTTCCTCTGCGGTTAGTTTTGATATTGCAACGCCTCCAGAAATCTTTCTCAATTACAGATTAGCGGGTAGTAAATCAAACAAGAACTTGAATCTTTTGTTGGAGTGGAATGCGGGCAATGTTAAGAATTTTGAAATCTTAATAAGCATTATTGATGACCCAAGAAACATCGTTTTTCCTCTGTATAAAATTAAAACTGCTGATGATGGAAAATTTGTAATGCCTAAAAAACTTTTAGAAGAACTTGCTGCAAGATTTGATAAGCTTGAATTCACACTTACACGCAAATTTGAAAAGCAGCAGGGCTCCGGCATCGCTGAGCTAATCGTGGTTTCTCAAAGTATAAACAGTATTTCGGTTGATATTCCTTGAGAACAATTTTACAATTAACATTTGTACTAACAATGTTTTACTCAATAAACATAGAGGCGCAAAGTTCATTTGGTCTGAACGGGCTTTGGAATTTATCGGATAAATCAACCGCTTTGCTTAACAATCTAGATAATAATCCATCAAATTATTTTTTATTAAAGGATTGGGGATTAAGTTTCTCTTACGGCGGCGAGTTTTCAAAACCGGTGGCATCAAATATTTATTTGATATCGCTTTCAAAAAAATTTGGGAATAATACTTTAACCGCACGCTACACTCCGGGTTATGAAAAGGAATTTCTCTTTAGCAATGGCAGTTCTATTATTTTGGAGGATTCTTCTTTCCAATCACTGAATTCAAGATTTACTTACAAAGAAATTCTTGGATTTGGTTATGCATATAAGTTTTCACCAAAGTTTAGTCTTGGTTTTTCAATAAGATATTTTACCCAGGAGTTCAATAACGAAACCTTCAAGCCCGTTTTGTTAGATACGCTTTATTTTCTTGAAAGAGAAAACCTGATTGAAACCGCAAACTTTTGGAAAGGCGATATTGGTTTCAATTACTTTTTAAATGATTGGTTATCGCTTTCTATTGCTTCAATAAATCTTTTTAATTTTGGTGAGCAGAGCATAGGCGAAGAAAATGAGAAATATAAAATCAGAACTGCTAAAGCAGCGTCGTTTAGATTATCGTTTCTTCCTCTCGGTCAAACGAGTCTTGACGTCTTGTACGAAACAAACAATTCTTTTCAGTTAGGAATAAATAAATTTTTTGATATTTATGATTCAAAGTTTGGTTTTAGTGTTACCGCTCTGCACGATAAATATCAGTCACCATTTATAAACGGATTGATGGTGGGATTAACATTTTCTAATGATTTATGGGGAGTCACTCTTTCCGGCATAAAATATTTCAATGATAGAAATAAAACTTATTCCTTTTCGGAGTTTAAAGAAGAGGGTATTGTTAATTTGATGAACAATAAGTACAGCTTTAATAAAGCGGTCCTTACATTCAGCTTTACTTTAAATACAATTCAAGAAAGATTAGTTAAATTTTTATCGGTTGATATTGCCAAAGAAATTTATCCAACATTTTTTGAAGCATATATTGATAGTCCATTCGCATTTGGGCATGTTGCCAATCTAACGGATAAACCTGTTTCGGTTAAACCACATGGGATGATAGAGGGATTAAATAGCAGCTACATCCAATCACCAATGATAACTATCCAGCCGAAAGACACTGCTGTTATTCCATTTTTTACGGTGCCATCTGATTATTACAGCAAGCAGAAGCCGGAAATTTCTCAAGCATATTTTTTGCTTACAACTTCTGGTGAAGAATCCGATGATAAAATACAAATGCCAATTCTAATTAACGGAGTAAATAGCTGGGATGGTAGAATAAAAAATCTGCGGTACTTTATTAAAAGGGGAATCGAATACTCGATGGGCTATTCCAAAAACATTTTAAGCGGTAACAAAAATTCATTAGACACCATTCCTTATTCGCTTTCACCGTTTTATAAGGCAAAATATATTTTTAATGATTTTGTGGAAGAGCTTGTTTACTCTTCCGATCCAAGAGCTACTACGGAATACGTACAATTTCCTAATGAAACAATCAAGCTCCGCGGCGGTGATTGTGATGATCTAAGCGTTTGTTACAGCTCGCTGCTGGAAAGCGTCGGCATCGAAACCGCACTTGTTGATTATAAAAATACAGATGACATTCGCCATGTAAATATTCTATTCAACACAAACTTAAAGCCGGACAATTCTAAGCTCATTACAGAAAACGATACAAAATATTTTGTCCGAAAAGATGAAAATGGAGTAGACGAAATCTGGATCCCCGTTGAGACAACTTCCCTAACAGATTTTAATTCCGCCTGGGAAATTGGCGCCGAAAAATTTTTTGATGAAGCAATTAAAAACTTTGGTTTAGCTACAGGTAAAGTTGAAATAATTGATGTTTATTAATTTGAATAATAAAAATCTATAGGAAAGTAAAATGAAAAATGTATTGGTTCTCTTAATTATAAGTGCTGGAATCACATTCGCACAAAAATGCTATGTGGAAAGTGTTACCGGTACAGTAAAAGCACAAATAGGATCGAGCGAAAAATGGATGGAGGTTAGCGAGGGTGCAGAGCTTCCGCCTTACAGCACAATATCTACCGGGGAAAAATCATCGGTTGTTTTGGTGAAGGGAAATACGAAATTCACTTTAAAGGAATCTGCGGCAGTTACGGTTAACAACATTAAAAAAATGTCTGTGGATGAACTTCTCCTTGCGCTTGCAATGGAAGATATGATGAGTGCTCCAAGAAAAAAAGATGAGAACAAATCAAAAAGCACGCAAGTGTATGGAAATCAGAATAAAATAGAAAAGACTCTAGGCGTTACCAACGATGAATTTGGATTGATGCGGCTTAACGGTGCTAAGCAATTGGGAGAAAATGGATTTAAAGAATCGGCTGTTGTGGCGGCAAAGGAAACATATCGAAAATATCCTGAAACAAAAAAAATAATTGCCAACAGAATTTATTTTGCCAATCTTCTTTACGAAAAGGGATTGTTTGAAGAAGCTTATACAGAGTTTAATTCATTCAAAGATTATGAAATGAATGAGAAAAATAAATCGGAAGTAAGTACAAAGCTGGAATTGCTGAGTAAAAAACTTATCAACAAATAAGATATCATTAATAAATTTATTCCCTTTCCTTCCGCCTTGGCTTGCCAAGGTGAGTCAGGTTGGGAAGGGTTAGGGGTGGGTTGTTTCGTCATTTTCATCTTCCCAATCATACTTGGGTGCAGGATCAGCTTTACGAAAAATAAACGCAAACATAATTCCAATTAACGAACCAAAAAGATGCGCTTCCCACGAAATCTCTGCTTTAATTGGCAGAACTCCCCACGTTAGACCGCCGTAAAATAAGGTTACAATAAGTGCAAGGGCAATTGAGCGATTGTCACGTCGAATTATTCCGCTAAAAAACAAAAAGGAAACAAAACCATAAACTAATCCGCTTGCACCGATGTGATATGCTTGTCTGGCAATAATCCAAACTAGCAATCCATGCAAAATATAAACCCCGACAAATAATTTTTTTGATGATGTTGGGTAAGAATATGAAATACCAAGTCCCAAGAAAAGCAGCGGAAGAGAATTGGATATTAAATGATTAAAATCAGCATGAATTAATGGTGCGGTGATTATTCCTATTAAGCCGGAAATTTTTCGTGGAAAAATTCCCAAAGAAACCAGGTTGATTCCAAAAGATATTTCAAAAATTTTCACTAACCACAAAAGCAATACAAACGCTGCTGGATAAAACAAGCTGCGAAATAATTTTTTCTTTTCCTCGGTCATCTTAGTATTTACTGTTGATATTCTATTTTGCTTTTCTGTACTTTTCTTTTTTGTAAATATTTTACCGCAAGCCAGCAAAACGAAGCCCAAGCAAGTCCGACTGACCAGCCGGCTAAAACATCTGTTGGATAATGAACTCCAAAATAAATTCTGCTTATGCCGATTAAGAAAACCAAGATTATCGCAACAAGTAAAATATATACTCTTAAATTTTTATTCGATTGAACTTTTGCAAGCAGTGCTCCTTGTGTTAAATAAACTACCGAGGACATCATTGCATGACCGCTTGGAAAGCTGAGAGACTTTACCGTTAAAAGATGATAAATCAGCGGTGGTCTTTCGCGAGCGAATAATTCTTTCAAACCAAAAGATAGGATTGCCCCGCCAATGGTTGCAATTAAAATCAGCCACATAAATTCGTACTGCTTCTGAATCAGCAAATAAAAAACAACTGCGGCCGTAATCATAAAAATTATTGTGGTTCCGCCTAAAGCAGTTATATCTATCATCATTCCGGTAAGCCAGGTTTGTTCGTCTTCCATTATTTTTCCATCATGACGCAAATAATTTAAAGTCATTTCATCAAATCCCTTGCTCTCGCCGCTCACCACTTCCTT
>Ga0209126_1000062_pt1 | contig 30214 bp, 25 predicted proteins | sample RifCSP19_1_FD_184024 | JGI IMG/M metagenome (GOLD analysis project Ga0209126, IMG submission 184024) | Soil microbial communities from Rifle, Colorado - Rifle CSP2_sed 19_1 (SPAdes) (version 2) | ecosystem: Environmental > Terrestrial > Deep subsurface > Rock core/Sediment | place: Rifle...
AGCTGGGCGGTGCGCACCTTGATGGAGTTCACGATCGCGACAGCCGCCAACGACGAGCCGGGTCCGACGGGTGTCTCGAGTCCGTCGATGTCGATCATCGCGTCGGCGTGTGGGGTGCACAGGTCGATGACGAGGTCGGCCTCATCGAGCAACCGGCTGCCGACCAGGGGACTGGGCTCGTCCGACATGGATTGTGCGACGGACGTCACGGCGATCACTCGAAGTCCACGGCGCCTCGCGCCCCTTGCCATCTCGACCGGCACCGCCGACAGCCCCCCGGCCGAGAAGACGATCATCATATCGGCGGGCCCGAACGTGAAATTGGAGAGGATGACTTCGGCGAGCCCCGGCACGCGTTCGATGAACATGGCCTGGCGCTGGCCGTTGGCACCGACGACCTGGGTGTGGAAGGTCATCGACAGCTCGACGATGGGGTTGAAGCCGGGATACGAGCCGTAGCGCGGGAACATCTCCTCGACCGGGATCCGCGAGTGGCCGGTGCCGAAGAGGTGGACCAGCCCGTCCGCCGCGATCGCATCGGCACACCACTGGCTGGCCTGCTCGATCGCCTCGGCCTGGGTCGTCGCGACGCGCTCGAGGAGCGCGGCCGCGGCGGTCATCCAGGTGAGTGGCAGGGTCATCGCCACGGTCAGTAGCCGCCCTCGGCGGTCGTGCCGGCCGCGGCTGGTTCCGGGACTGTGCCGGAGGCGCGTGCCCGGAAGTCGTCCAGGATCGTGCTCGTGGCGGTGGCCCCGCAGCGCGTCACGCCCAGGTCCATGACCGCCAGCAGGGCGTCGAGTGTGCGCACGCCGCCGGCCGCCTTGACCTGGACGTGCGGCGAGACCGTCCGGCGCATGAGTGCCAGGTCCTCGTGCGTGGCGCCGGTCGGCGCGAAACCGGTCGAAGTCTTCACGAAGTCGGCCCCGGCCGCTTCGCTGGCGTGGCAGGCGCGGACCTTCTCATCATCGGTCAGATACGCGTTCTCGAAGATGACCTTGACGATGGCACCGGCCGCGTGGGCGACCTCGACGACCGCCGCGATGTCGGCCCGGACGTCGGCGTCCCGGCCGGAGCGCAGGGCGCCGATGTCGATGACCATGTCCAGCTCGACGGCACCGTCCGCGAGCGCGCGTTGCGACTCGAAGACCTTGGTCGCCGTGACCGAGCTGCCGTGCGGGAAGCCGATGACCGTGCCGACCTTGACGTCCGTGCCAGCCAGGATGGCGGCGGCTCGGGCGACGTCGACCGGCTTGACGCACACGGAGGCCACGTCGTAGCGGGCCGCCAGGCGGCATCCGTCGGCGACGAACTCGTCGTCGAGCTCCGGGCGCAGGAGCGAGTGGTCGATCGTCTTGGCGACGTCGCGGTAGGTGCGCCCGGCGTAGGTCTCGGTCGTCATCGCTCAGACCACGTACGGCCGCAGGGTGCTGCGCGCCAGCAGGAAGCCGCGCTTGACGAGCTCATCCGTGCCCTCGAAATCGCGGTCCTCGTGCTCGATGATGCAGTCGCCCCCGTAGCCCACGCGATACAGGGCCCGGAAGACGATGCCCCAGTTCACGTCGCCCAAGCCAGGCAAGCGCGGCACCTGCCAGCCGATGCCGGCCGAAAGGATGCCCCGCTCGTAGAGGCCGTCGCGGTCGATCATCAGGTCCTTGGCCTGGAAGTGGAGGATGTGCGGCCCGAACTCGCGGATGAAGCGCTCCTGGTCGATCATCAGCCAGACCAGGTGCGAGGGGTCGTAGTTGAGTCCGATCGTGCCGCCCCACTGCTCCAGGATCCGTCGCCAGATGGAGGGCGACCAGGCGATGTTGTGCCCGGCCGGCCACTCGTCACGGCTGAAGATCATGGGGCAGTTCTCGATGGTCAGCTTGCGGCCATGGTCTTGGGCGAAGCGCACGATGTCGGGCCAGACCTCCAGCGCGACCTGCCAGTTCTCGTCCTGGGTCTTGGCCGCGTCGCCGCCCATGAAGGTGTTGACCAGCGGGACGTCCATCTTCTCGGCCGCGGTGATGACGTGCTTGAGGTGGCCGATGACCTGCTCGCGGTGCGCCGGGTCGGGATGGAGCGGGTTGGGGTAGAAGCCGAGGCCGGAGATGGAGAGGCCCTTGCGTGCGATCTCGTCAGCGGTCTCGCGGGCCTGGGCCGGGGAGAGGTTCGCGACATCGATATGCGAGGTGCCCGCGTAGCGGCGTGTCGGGCCGCTGGTGCGCGGCCAGCAGGCGATCTCGAGCACCTCGAAGCCGTTGCCGGCCGCCCAGTCGGCGACCTCCATGAGCGGCGTCTCGGGGAACGGTGCGGTCAGCAAGCCGAGCTTCATGGCAGGGCACCCTCCGTGGTGGTTCGGGCGACGTCGGCCCAGCGGCCAAGCCGTGCACTCTCGGCGATGGCATCGCCCACGAGCATCTCGTCGTGGCCGTCGGCGAACGTGGCATATGGCGGCCGGTCGGCCACGCGGCCGGCCGCGACGTCCGCGTAGATGGCCCGGAAGAGGGCGCCGAACGTGTCGCCGAAGCCCTCCACGTGCCCGCCCGGCAGGGCCGCCGCCTTCCGCCCGGCCTCGGTCATCAGGGCTGGGTTGCGCTGCAGGATCTCGTTCGGACGGTCCCGGTGGCCGATCCAGAGATGGTCCGGCGTCTCCGAGTCCCAGGCCGCCGCCGACTCCGAGCCGTCGATCTCGTACTGCAGCGAGTTCTTCCGGCCGGGGCTGATCTGGGAGATGGCAAGCGCGCCACGGGCGCCGTTGGCGAAGCGTAGCAGGATGGTCGCCGCGTCCTCGGTCGCCATGGCGCGGGTGACGGTCCCGCTCGAGCGCTCCGTGGAGAACGTCTCGACCGGCCCCGCGGGCATCTGGCGCTCGCCGACGAAGGTGGCCAGGTCGGCCATGACCGAGGTCACCGGCTGCCCGGTCACGAAGGTCATCAGGTCGAGCCAGTGGGAGCCGATGTCACCGACCGCGCGCAACGAGCCGCCCTTGTCGGGATCGAGGCGCCAGTTCCAGTCGGTCTCGTGGAGCAGCCAGTCCTGGAAGTAGTGACCGGTCACGAAGCGCACCTCGCCCAGCGCCCCCTCCTCGATCGCCTGGCGGAGGTGCTGGTTGAGCGGGTAGAAGCGGATGTTGAAGTTGACCGCGTTGACGAGGCCCGACGCCGACGCCTGGCGGACCAGCTCGGCCGACTCGGCAGCGATCATGGCCAGCGGCTTCTCGCACACGACGTGACGGCCGGCGGCCAGGATCTGGCGGGCCTGCGGGACGTGGAGGTGGTTCGGCGAGGTGATGTGCACGACCCGGACCATCTCGTCAGCCAGCAGCGCCTCGAGTGAGACATAGGCCTGTGCGACGCCGAGGGCGGACGCCCGCTGCGCACCCCGCTCCGGGCTGCTGCCGAGGACCCCGCGCACGTCCACCCCGATGCGTCGGAGTGCTTCGACGTGGACCGTCCCGATGAAGCCGGTCCCGATGACGGCGGCGCCGATGGGAGAGGGCATCCGCGACGTGTACCCCTCTAGATAGTCTAGACCATTGGGCCGCATGCTACCGTCCGACCTGTCCCCGGGTCAAGGCCGTCGCACGCTCGCGGCTCAGGCGCCCGCGACGACCCGGTCGGTGAAGTCGCCCGTGGCGGGGTCCTTGAGGATCAGCTTGTGGCGGCCGTCGGGCAGGATCTCGCGCTTGATGACGACCTGGCCCTCGTAGGTCTCGGGGTTCGAGGCGATGCGCGCCGTGATGCCGCCGCGCCAGTCGAGCGCGACGGACTCCCAGGCGTGGTGCTTCGCCGAGCGGTAACAGGCGTCCATGATGCTGTTGACGACGTACCCGTCGTAGAACGTCTCCTGGGGGGCGCGACCCTCGTCGATAGCCCGGAACATGTCGCTGAACATGTCCACGTAGCCGAGCTCGGAGACCTCGTCGCCGACCGGGAAGAGCCAGCCGGCCGCCGTTTCCGCCTTCTCGGCCACGTAGCCGCCTCCGCCGCCGGCCGTGAACATCTCGAAGCCGGTGCGCAGGAAGTGGTCCATCCAGATCGTGCCGTGCGTGCCCGCGACCTCGTCGCGCAGGTCCATGCCGCCCCGGAACGTCCAGCTGACCTCGAACTGGCCGATGCCCCCCGACTCGAAGCGGATGAGCGCGATGGCGTTGTCCTCGTCGGCGATGGGATGGACCAGGGTGTCGGTGTGGCAGAGGACCTCGACCGGGCGGTTGCCCTTGCCCACGAAGTTGCGGATGATCTCGATGCAGTGGCAGCCGAGGTCGATGATGGCGCCACCGCCCGTCAGCCGGCCGTCCCAGAACCAGGCCGAGTGGGGCCCGGGATGCGTCTCCCGCGAGCGAACCCAGGTCACGTCGCCGATGGCGCCGGCCTCGACCGAGCGGATGGCCTTGAGCGTCTTGGGCGTGTAGCAGAGGTCCTCCAGATAGCCGCCGAAGACACCCGCCCGCTCGACTGTCTCGAGCATCCGGCGCGCCTCGTCGGCGGTGCGACCCAGGGGCTTGGTGCACAGCACGGCCTTGCCGGCCGAGGCCGCCAGGCCGACCGCCTCCTCGTGCAGGTGGTTGGGCAGCCCGACGACGACCACGTCGGTCTCGGGGTGGGTGACCGCGGCGGCGAGGTCGGTCGTGCTTTCCGGGATGTCCCAGCGCTCACGGAAGGCGGCGCCCCGCGACTCAGAGCGCGAGTAGGCGACGCGCACCCGGTCGCGGCCGCGCTGGCCGTGCAGGGTGTTCGTGTAGAAGTCGCCGATGAGGCCCGTCCCCAGCATCGTGATCCGGTGCCCGTCCATCCGTTCCTCCTTCAGGCCCTGCCGCTGACCAGGTCGCGCCCGCCGACCAGCGCCCGCAGTTTGGCCACCGCCATCCAGCGGGGGGTCTGGCTGAAGCCGCAGTCGGGGACCACGGCCAGGCGCTCGGCCGGGGCGCCCGTGGCCAGCACCCGGTCGATCCGCTCGGCCACGTCCTCGGCCGTCTCGATGTACGAGTTCTTGACGTCCACGAGCCCTACCGCCACGTCGCGGCCGGCCTGCGTCAGCTCGCCGACCAGCTCGATCTCCGCCAGCTCGCGGTTGGCGAACTCGAGCACCAGCTCGTCGACCCGAAAGCCGAGCATGGCCTCGACGATGGGCCGGTAGGTCCGCTTGGCCAGCGGCCGCCCGAGGTAGTTGCCGAAGCAGAGGTGGGCGCCCAGCCGGACCCCCCCGACCACGGGCTCGATGACCGCATTCAAGAGCGCCGCGAAGTCGGCGCCGGCGTCGGGATGGATGGCCGGCGACGGCTCGTCCACCTGGATGACTCGCGCTCCGGCGTCGGCCAGGGCGACGACCTCGGCGCGCAGCAGGGGCACGAAGGCCTCGGCCGCCGCCACGCGGTCGGCGTAGACCTCGCCGGGGCCCGTCCGAAGGCGACCGGAGAGCGTGAACGGTCCGGGCAGCGTCATCTTCAGGGGCCGGTCGCTGAGACCGACGGCGGCTCGGTACTCGGCCACCACGCCGAGCCCGTCCGGGGCGCTGATGGGCGCCAGCACCTCGAGACGGTGCTGCTGATCGTGGGCCCCGGCGCCCAGGCGCCGTGCCGGCGGCAGCGGCCGGAGGCCCGTCAGGTGGCGGTAGAACTCGGCCGTGAAGAAGCCGGCCCGGCGCATCTCGCCGTCGGAGATGACGTCGACGCCGGCCGTGACCTGGTCGTCGATGGCGATGCGCACCGCGTCGTCGAGCATCTCGGCAAGGTCAGCGGGCCCGAACTCGCCGCGCTCCGCCGCCGCCAAACCGGAGGCCAGCCAGGACGGGTGGGCGTGCGATCCGACCACGCTCGTGAGCAATCCGCCCGCTCGGTCGGCGGGCCGGATCGGTCGAGGCGCCGGGTGATCGACGGTCATCGAGCCAACTCTTTCAGCGGAAGCTCAGGACGCGTGCCGGATTGTCGACGAACAGCCGACGCTGCACGTCCGCCCCAAGCCCGCGCTCGGCCATGGCCGAGCTGAAGTCGGTCAGCAGATAGCGCAGGCCGGGTGCGCCGCCGAAGGCCCGGTAGTAGCCCTGCCGCGCGGCGTCCATGCCGAGCACGATGCCGTCGCCAAGGTCGGCCTCGATCATGGCCGTCAGCAGGGCCAGCGTCCCGTTCGGCCGGTCGCCCCAGCGGAAGGCCTGGTCGTATTCGGCCGTGGCGCCGGTCGCAAGCAGCTCCCGGTGGTAGCCCGGGTCGACGACCTTGTCGACGTGGCTCAGGACGACGCGTTCGGCCGGCACGCCGAGCCCCTCCAGCAGCCGGACCTGTTCCAGGGCGCCGGTGCCCGCCTCGCAGTGGGTCAGGATGGGCACGCCGGTCCGGCGATACGTCTCCGCCGCGGCGGTGAAGATCCTTGCATCGCGGGCCGATGGCCCGCCGTCGCTGCCGGCCACCTTGACGATGCCGGCGCGGTGCTCGGTGCGGCGCACCAGGGGACCCGAGTAATCGTGGGCGTCGATGCCCTCGACGACGTCGGCGGTGAAGAGGTCGGCCAGCTCGACCTCGGTCAGTCGGGCGCTCCAGTGGGCCGGCCCGTAGTAGCGGTCGTGGTGGAGGCCCGTGGCAGCGATCACGTGCACGCCGGTGCGCCGGCTCAGCTCCGCCAGCTTGGCCACGTTGCGGCCGGCGTCGGCGGGCATGGCGTCGACCACGGCTCGCAGCCCGAGGCCGGCCGCGTCCGCCAGCTCCGCGGCCAGGAGGTCCACGTCGGCGAGCAGGAAGTCCGGGGACAGCTCCACGGGCCGTCCGCCGTCGATGACCAGGTGCTCGTGGGCGTAGGTGACGCCGAGGTCGGCCGGGTCGATGTCGCCCAGGACCGTGCGCACATGGGTCACGGCCGACTTCAGGCGACGGAGACGACGGGTGTCGCCTCCTCGACGGCCAGGATGGCACCGTCCCGGCGGAGGCGGGCCTGCAACGCGGCCACGTCGACCTCCCTGGGCACCGCCGAGCCAGCGGCGGCGATCGCCGCGGCCGTGCCGGCGGCCTGCCCCATGGCCATGCATTGCGCCATCGACCGGACGGATGCGTGGGCGTCGTGGGTGGCGCTGAAGCAGCGCCCGGCGACTAGGACGTTCGCCGCGTCGCGCACCACGAGCGTCCCGTAGGGGATGCCGACGGCCGCGCCCTCGGGCAGGTAGCGCCAGGTCGTGCCCACGCCGACATGATGGTCCTCGATGGGCGCGCCGCACAGACCGATCTGGTCGGCGAAGCGGCGCGCGCCGAGCACGTCGTCGCGTGTCAGCCGTGCATCGCCGTAGACGCGCCGCGTCTCACGCACGCCGATCTGTGTGCCCAATGCCACCAGCGATGAGGCTTCGTAGCCGGGCACCCGGTCGACGAGGAAGCGGGCGTACTCGAGCGCCTGGCGGCGGCCCGCGATCTCGACCGCGGTCAGGAAGTCCGGATCCGTGATGTCGACGGGCTCGCCGCCCCGGGCCGCTGTCGACTCGAGGCGGGTCATGATCGTGGCCGTCATCCCGGAGACCGGCGTGACGTGGTCGCTGCCCTCCCGGCGCGGCAGGTCGTAGGCGCCGGACTCGGCAGCGGTGGCCATGGCGGCATGCAGGTCCGCGCGCGTGACGCCGGCCCGCCGCCCTCCGTCCACGTTGGCCATGCGGAAGGTGGTCGTCAGCGTCTGCGCCGGCTCGAGCTCGCCGGCGCGCTCTGCGGCGAAGCCGGCGAAGCGGCACAGGTCGGCGTCGCCGGATGCGTCGATGAAGACGCGCGCGCGGACCGAGCGCAGGCCGCTCTTGGTGGCCACGGTGATCGTCTCGACGATGCCGTCGCGCACCTCCGCGTCCTGCAGGAAGGCGTGCAGCAGGATGCGGGCGCCGGCGAGCTCGACCAGGCGCTCCCAGACGACCTTGAGGTGCTCGGCGAGGTACGTCACGCCGATCCCGGCGCCGTACGTGTTGGGCCGCTCGACGACCGGCCCCAGGGCCCGCAGGGCCGCGATCACCTCGTCGCCGATGCCGGCCACGACCTTGTGCGGACGCGCCCCGGGTGTGTAGAAGCCGTAGAAGGTGTCAAGGACGGCCGTGCTCGTGCCGCCCAGGAAGGGCAGCTTCTCGATGAGCAGGACGCGAGCCCCGCCGCGCGCCGCCGCGATGGCCGCGGTCGAGCCGGCGGCCCCCGAGCCGACCACGCAGACGTCCACGGTGGCGAGCAGCGGTGGGCTCATGCTTCGTCGCCCCCGACCGACTCCGGTTCATCGACCGGCGCCGCGGTCACGCTCCAGCCGCCGTCGACCGACAGCAGCTGGCCGGTCACCGCCCGCGACTCGTCGCTGAGCAGGTAGACGGCGGCGAGGGCGACATCGTCCGCGTCGATGAGGCCGCCGACGAGCGGCTGCTTCCGGCGTGCGAAGGCGACGGTGGCCGGGTCCCCGGCCGCGCGCGCCGCCATGGGCGTGTCCGTGAGCGCGGGGGCGATGGCGTTGACGCGGATGCCCGCGCGCGCGTAGGAGGCGGCCATCGCCGTCGCCAGGGAGACGATGGCGCCCTTCGCGGCGGCGTAGGCGTGGGTCTCGAACAGGCCCGGCACCGGGTGGGCGGCCAGCACGCTGGACATCAGCAGGATGGCGCCGCGCGTGCCACCCCGGTTCGGGGGCTGGCCAAGCATCTGGCGCACCGCCGCGCGACAGACCATCGCCTGGCTGCGCAGGTTGAGCTCCAACGTGCGGTCCCAGGCCTCGGCCGTCAGCGCGTGTATGGGCCCGTCGCCGAAGCGCCGCCCGCTGCCGCCCGCCACCGAGAACAGGCCATCGATCCGCCCGAAGGCTCCCACGCACGTCGCGACGGCAGCCTCCGCCTGCGCTTCGTCGGCCAGATCGGCGCCGATCCAGGCCGCCCGACTCCCCGAACGCTCGACGCGCGCCGCCAGGTCGCGGGCGTGTGCCTCGGTGCGCGATGCGACGCAGACGGCGGCGCCCTCCGCCGCGAACCGCGTGGCGGCCGCGGCGGCGATGCCGGTCGAGCCCGTGACCAGGCAGGCGCGACCGGCCAGCCGGCCGGTCTGGTGGCCGGTCATCGATCCCGCTCCGGCTGCGGCGCGCCGAGTACTGCCTCGGCGCCCGGGGCTTCGAGCACGGCCGCGGCGGCCGCACGGTCGGCGAGCGTGCCGATCCCGACCAGCGCGGTCGACAGCTCGTCGAGAGTGGCGATCGTGGCCGCGATGTCCGGTCGGCGAACGAGGGCCGCACGGACCGCCGCGTCGTCGACGGTCGCCGGCGCGAACAGGGGTCGATGGGCCGCCCCGAGTCGCTCGGCCAGCTGGCGCGAAACCGCGGCCGGATCGACGGACGGCCCCAACCGGCTCGAACTGCCAGCGATCTGGATCACCTTCAGCGTGGGGTCGGACCGGCGCGGGACCGCCTCGACGACGGCGGCCAGCGTCGAACCCCCGGCGATGCCGATGACATCACCCGGCCCGACGAGCTCGGCGACGATCCTCGCCGCGAGCCCGGCCGTCGCCTCCAGCGCCCGAACCTCGTCCGCCCCGGTCGCGGCCACTGCGCAGAGGTCGAGTCCGAAGCGTTCCTCGACCGCGCGTCGCCCGGGTCCGGCTGGCGTCGCGCTCGGAAGCGGTCGCGGTCTGCACGGCGGCAGCCTACGCCGATGCACGTTTGATAAGCAAGCCACTCACATGAGCCACGATGCATTGGCCTGGCGGCGGCCCGCTGGGCGTCGGACCCGTCCGCCACCCGGTACCACCGGGCCGCTGTCGACGGCCAGGCCGGAGCCTCGTCCACGGCCGCGACGGCGACCTGGCACGGATAAGGGAACACGCGGGAGACCAGAGGGGCGATCGGCGCACCGGATTGTGGTGCCAGTGCGCAACGCTAACGGTGCGTGCGTCCCGGCAGTCTGCACCGCAGCAGCCGGACGCCGGAGCACGGTGGGGGGGGCGATCGGGCTCCGAAGCGCGTCCTGCAACCACACCCGACTGCCCAAGATCGGGGCTATCCATACGCCGATCTGACTAGTACATTCGCACCGCGACGTAGGTGGGGAGCGGCCGCGACGGCATCAGCCGTCGGACTTCTCCGCATCGACGTGCCCCGGCCGGGATATGGAGACCAGAGATGGCGGAACGGCTGTCGCTGGCGGAGTGGCTGTCTCCGGGCGAGGTGCGCGAATCGAAGATGGAGCGACCGGCGGCGGTCGGGTCGGGGAACCCCGGGCGCGGTGCCGGTCATCGCCTGCTCGCGCGGCGAGCCGGTTCCCAGCTGGGCTGAGGGATCCCCGCCATGCCGCGCGCGGCCGACGTGCTGTTTCCCGTCCCCTCGAGCGCCTCCGGGCCGCCCGCCCACGCCTGGCGCATCGGCGTCCGCGGGCTGCTCAATGTCGCCAGTCTGGCGCTGGTGGTGGCCATCGTTGCCGGCGTCGCAGACTCGGAGCTCCTCCTCGATGCCTTCTGGGTGACGCTGGTCATCGGGGCCTTCCTGTTCACGCTGCGTGTCGCGCTGTTGCGTGTCGCTCTCGGTTCGCTCTTCATCCTGGCCCACTTCGTGGTCGAAGCCGGTGGGCTGGCCGGGATCGAGCTGACCGATCTCGCCGAGTGGCCGCTGCTGCTGGTGATCCTGATCCTCGTGACCCTCATGGCGGACCGCGTGAGGACCACCACCCAGCACTATGCCTCCCTCTACCGGCAGGCGAGCGACCGACTGGTGAGCGCCCATGAGGAAGAGCGCGGCCGGCTGGGACGCGACCTGCACGACAGCGTCGGGCAGACGCTGACGGCGGTCATGCTCACCCTTGGCGCCGCCGATGCCGCCGTCCGGGCGGCACCCGACGCGCCGGCATCGACCGCACAGCCGGCCATCACCCGCGCCCAGGCCCTCGCGGCGACGGCCCTCGAGGAGGCTCGTCACGTGGCTTCGCAGTTACGCCCGCCCCGGATCCGCGAGATCGGCCTTGGGGCCGCCATCCGAGACCTGGCCAGCGCCGCGGGCATCCCGGTCGAGGTCCGCTTCGACGCCGCCGTGCTGCCGCCGGGCCTGCTCGAGCCGGAGCGCGAGATCGGTGCCTTCCGCATCGTCCAGGAGGCGGTCGGCAATGCCGCGCGCCACAGCCACGCGGAGCACGTCTGGGTCGATGCCCACGTCGACGACAGCGTGTTGACGTTGGCCGTGAGCGACGACGGCGTCGGCTTCCGCCCCACAGCCCGCGGCCAGGGGCTGGGTCTCGCCAGCATGCAGGAGCGCGCGGAGATCCTGGTAGGGCACCTCGACATCCGTTCGAAGCGCGGTTCCGGAACGATCATCGAGCTGGCCATCCCGCTCTCGACTCGGAGCGAGCCGGGCATCGTGCCGGTCGCCGGCAGCGCCGCACCGGGGGTCGCCCACTGATGGCCGCCATCGCGCACGAGGGCGAGCCGAGGGTCATCCCGGAGCCGCGCGGGAATCGGTCCCGGCCGATCCGCATCGCACTGGCCGACGATCATCACCTCGTCCGGGAGGGTCTTCGCCTGGTGCTCTCACGGGTGGAGGGCTTCGAGGTCGTGGGTGACGCGGCTACGCAGGAGGACGCCCTGGAGCTGGTCGATGCCACCAACCCCGACGTGCTGCTGCTCGATCTGACCTTTCCAGATGGCGACGGACTGCCGCTGCTGCGGGCGCTTCGGGCACGCCATCGAGACCTCCGCGTCGTCGTGCTGACCATGCATCGTGAGTCGGAGACGGTCCGCCAGGCCCTGGCGGCCGGAGCCGCCGGGTACGTCGTCAAGGGCGCCCGCTCATCTGAGCTCGTCGAGGCCATCACCGCCGTCAGCCGGGGCGAGCGGTACCTCCACAGCAGCGTCACTGCGGCCATCGTCGACGATTCCATCCGCTGGCTCAGCGGCGGCGGCCCGATGAGTCTCCGTGAGCGGGAGATCCTGAGCCTGATCGCCTCCGGTTACCCGCCCGCAGAGGTGGCCCGGATGCTGGGCATCAGCGTGCACACCGTTCGCCGTCACGTGGCGAACCTGTCGGCGAAGCTGGGCCTTCGGGGCACCATGGCGCTGGTCCGCTACGCCATCCGGAACGGCCTCGTCAGGGACGCCTAGGTCGCTCGCTGGGTCTCGGTCGGCGAGTCCCATCCGGGCCGACGTGGCCGGCGTGGTCGGCGCGCCCGCAACTCGCCTCGCAGGAGCGGTCCGGATGGTCAGACGTGACACCCGATATGGCGAACGTTGAGTATGGCGCGCCACCGATCGCAGGCCGCATGCTCGACCGACCTCCCGGTCCGACCTGCTCGATGCCACATCCCGGGCCGGGCCCGGAGGCTAGCAGCGCCGAGTGCGCACAGAGGAGGAGCACGCGACCATGGACGTTCGTCGCGGGCCGGGACATGAGGACGCCTGGTAGACGATGGCTATCCGGGCTCGTCTGAATCGGGCGTTCGATCGGCTCCCGGTCCAACAGGGGGCGATGAACTGGAACGAGAGATCGCCGAGCGATCCTCGCCCGTCTCGCCGCGATCGCAGCTTGTCGCCGTGCTGGTCGGCACCGGATCAGGCGTTGGGCACGGACCCGAGCCGCTGGTCGGACATCCGACCCCCAGGAAAGGACTTCGGCTGCCGTCGCGGCCGCGACCGATGATGACGAAGCCGACGACGAGGACGATGAAGAGTCTTGAGAGCGACATCTAGGGCGATGAGAGGGCAGGGAGGTCTCCAGCGTTGATGCGGTCGATTGTCGGGTGGAGCCTGCGGTTTCCCGTCCTGGCGATTGCCATCGCCGCGGCGCTGATCCTGGTTGGCGTCATCAACCTGCGCAGGATGCCTCTGGATGTGCTGCCGGAGTTCGCGCCGCCGTTCGTCGAAGTTCAGACCGAGGCGCCTGGACTCTCCGCCTCCGAAGTGGAAGCCATGCTCACCGTGCCGCTGGAGGAGGCGCTCATCGGTACGGCGCAGATCCAGACGATCCGCTCCCGGTCGGTCCCCGGCTTGTCGTCGATCCTCCTGATCTTCGAGCCCGGCACGGACATCGTCCGTGCGCGCCAGTTCGTGCAGGAACGGCTGATCACCCAGACCGGGTTGCCGAACGTGTCCCAACCGCCGGTGATGCTGCAGCCGCTGTCGGCGACAAGTCGGGCCGTGTTCGTCGGGCTTTCTTCGGACAACCTCTCGCTGATCGACCAGTCGGTGCTCGCCCGCTGGCAGATCAGGCCCGCGTTGATGGGCGTACCCGGTGTTGCGAACGTGGCGATCTGGGGCCAGCGGGCGCAGCAGCTGCAGGTGCAGGTCGACCCGGAGCGCATGAACGCTCGCGGCGTTTCGCTCGACGACGTCATCCAGGCCAGTGGCGACGCGCTTTGGGTCTCGCCGCTGACCTTCCTGAACGCCTCCTATCCCGGAGCCGGTGGCTGGATCGACACCCCCCAACAGCGCATCGGGGTGCGGCATGTGCTGCCGATCTCGACGCCGGAGGAGCTGGCCAAGGTCGTCGTCAAGGTCAAGGATGGCGTGCCCGTTCTGCTCGGTGATGTGGGGACCGTCGTGGTGGGCCATCCACCGCTCATCGGGGATGCGGTCATCCACGATGGACCGGGTCTCCTGCTCGTGGTCGAGAAGTTCCCATGGGTCAACACGCTCGAAGTCACCCGTGGGGTGGAGGCGGCTCTCAAGGACCTGCAGCCGGGACTGCCCGGCCTCGAGATGGACACGACCATCTTCCGGCCGGCGACCTTCATCGAGCTGGCGATCGGGAACCTGAGCTGGGCGCTGCTGATCGGCGCGCTGCTGGTGGCCTTGCTCTTCCTGCTCTGGGAGTGGCGCGTCGCGCTGATCGGTCTCGTAACGATCCCCCTGTCGCTGCTGGCCGCCGGGTTGGTGCTCTACTGGCGTGGCGCGACGATCAACGTGATGCTGCTGGCGGGGTTCGTGATCGCCATCGGCGTCCTGATCGACGACGCCGTCATCGACATCCGGAACATCGCGCGACGTCTCCGTCAGGCTCGTCTCGAGGGCAGCACCGAGTCCACGGCGTCGATCGTGCTCCACGCCTCGCTCGAGGTGCGCAGCTCCATCGTCTACGCGACGCTGATCATCGTCGTGGCGATCCTGCCGGTCTTCCTTCTCGAGGGCCTGACCGGCGCCTTCCTCCAGCCGCTTGCCATCGCCTATGGGCTGGCGGTGCTGGCATCCATGGTGGTCGCCCTGACCGTCACCCCCGCGCTCGCCCTTCTTCTCTTCCGGAAGGCGCCCGGCGAGCGCCGCGAGCCATCGTTCGCGCGCCGGCTGCAGGCTGGCTACGAGGCAGCGCTGGTGCGCGTTCTCGCCGTCGCACGTCCGGCCCTGGCCCTCGTGGCCATCGTCGTCGTCGCATTCGGTTCGCTGGGCCTGGTCGGCAGCGCCGTCGCACCCGGGCTCGGGCAGGAGCTGCTTCCGCGATTCAAGGAAACGGACATCATGGTCCGGTGGGAGGGCGCGCCCGGTACGTCCCATCCGGAGATGACCCGGATCACGACGAGGGCCGGTGAGGAGCTGCGGACCATTCCCGGGGTCCGCAGTGTCAGCGCGCACGTTGGGCGTGCCGTCCTGGGGGATCAGATCGTCGGAATCAATGCTGGCGAGATCTGGGTCAGCCTCGATCCTGCCGCCGACTATGACGCGACGGTCGCCGAGATTCAGGAGACGGTCGGCGGCTATCCCGGGCTCCGTCGAGACGTGCAGACGTACCTCCAGGACAGGACGAGAGAAGTCCTGACGGGAGCCAGCGAAGCCATCGTGGCGCGCATCTATGGCCCCGACCTGACGATCCTCCGCAGCCTGGCTGAGGAGGTTCGACAAGCGATCTCGCAGATCGACGGCGTCGTTGACCTGCGAACGGAGCTGCAGGTCGATGAGCCGCACGTGCAGGTCGAGGTGGACCTGGCCAAGGTCGAACCCTACGGACTCTCACCGGGCGATGTCCGCCGGGCGGCGGCCACGCTCATGGCTGGTATCCAGGTCGGCAGCCTCTTCGAGGAACAGAAGGTGTTCGAGGTGGTGGTCTGGTCGGCGCCCGAGACGCGCGAGACCCTGACCTCGCTTCGCGAGCTACTGATCGACACCCCGGCTGGCGGCCAGGTCCGTCTGGCAGATGTGGCCGACATCCGCGTGGTATCCACCCCCACGGTCATCCGACATGAGTCGAACTCGCTTCGCATCGACGTCGGCCTGAACGTGAGTGGACGCGCACCCGACGCCGTCGCACGAGACGTGGAAGGCGTCCTCCAACGGATCGATTTTCCTCTCGAGTACCACCCGGAGCTGCTGGGAGATTATTCGGAGCTGCAGACAGCCCCGCAGCGCGTCTTGGCCGTGGCGCTTGCCGCGGCGATCGGGATCCTCCTCCTGCTGCAGGCGGCCTTCGGAACCTGGCGCTTCGCACTGCTCGCCCTCGGGATCGTGCCGGCAGCGCTGCTGGGCGGCGTGCTGGCGGCGGTGGCGACCGGAACGATCCACTCACTTGGCGCGCTCCTCGGCCTCATCGCCATCCTTGCGATCGCGGCGCGCAACGGCATCCTGCTGCTCAACCACTATCAGCATCTCGAGCGTCACGGGGGCGAGCCCTTCGGTCCCCGGCTCATCGTGCGTGGGGCGCGTGAGCGACTCTCGTCCGTCGTGATGACAGCCCTCGCGACCGGCCTGGCAGTCGTGCCGCTCCTCGTCCTCGGTGACCGTCCCGGCTACGAGATCGTGCGGCCGACGGCCGTGGTGATCGTGGGCGGCCTGGTCACCTCGACGCTCGTCAGCCTCTTCATCCTGCCCGTGGCATACCTGCGTTTCGGGCCCAGCCCTGAGCCCGACGAGTCGACCCTGCTGGTCGACCAACCGCGCCCCGTCGCGGCCTGATGAGACATCGGTAGGGAGGTCCTGGAAATGCGGCGCCGTGACTGTGGGATGCTCGTAACCCTGTTGATCGCAGGGCTGCTCCTGGCGGCCTGTTCGCGGTCACCGTCACAAGAGGTCCTTGGGGCCCAGGTCCCACCGGTGACGGTCGAGGCCATCGACGGGACGGACCTCAAACGGGTCACGTTGATACCCCGCTCGGCCGAGCGGCTCGGCATCCAGACCGCCGCTGTCAGCCGCGAGGTCGTTGGGGGCACATCGCGAACGGTCATGCCATACGCGGCGCTGCTCTACGACGAGCGGGGCGACACATGGACGTACACGAACCCTAAAGGGCTGGCGTACGTCCGCCACGGGGTCACCGTCGACTTCATCGAGGGCGACCTGGCCATCCTGTCGGATGGTCCGCCGGTCGGCACCCTGGTCGTCACCGTTGGAGCGGCCGAGCTGTACGGAGCCGAGTCAGGGGTCGGCGGACACTGATTCGAGATGCGACGGTGACCGTGGCGCGGGACACCCAGCTATGATGCGCCGCCTCATCAGCGCGAGCCTGCGTTTCCGATTCCTCGTGATCGCCCTAGCCTCGGCGATGATGATTGTCGGCATCGCGCTGATTCCCGCCATGCCGGTGGACGCGTTTCCCGAGTTCGCACCGCCGCGCGTGGAGATCCAGGTTGAAGCCCCGGGCATGTCCACGGTGGAGGTGGAGGAGCTCATCACCGTGCCGCTGGAGGAGGCTCTCAACGGCACGCAGGGGCTTGTGGTCATGCGCTCCAAGTCGGTCCCCGGACTGGCGTCCATCAATCTGCTCTTCGAGCCCGGAAGCGATATCTGGCGGGCACGGCAGCTGGTGAGCGAGCGCCTGGCGACCGCGATCCCGAACCTGCCATCCGTGATCACCGTCCCGATCATCCTGCCGCCGCTCTCGTCGACCAGCCGGGCGATGTTCGTCGGTCTCTCCTCGGACGAGATGTCACTGCTGGACCTGTCGACGATCGCCTTCTGGGACGTCAGGGCCGCCCTGCTGGCCGTACCCGGCGTGGCGAACGTGGCCATCTGGGGCGAGCGACTGCAGCAGATCCACGTCCAGGTCGATCCGGCACGGATGCGAGCGCACGGCGTTTCGGTCGACCAGGTGGCGGAGATCACGGCTGACGCCCTGGAAGTCGGCCTGTTCACGTACACGGCCGCGGCGCATCCAGGCATCGGTGGCTGGATCGAAACCCCGCAGCAGCGGCTCGCGATCCGGCATGTCCTGCCGATCTCAACGCCGGAGGAGCTGGCCCAGGTCGTCGTCAAGATCGAGGATGGCGTACCGCTGCGCCTGGGTGATCTGGGCAGGGTCGTGGAGGATCATCCGCCGCTCATCGGGGATGCGGTCATCAATGACGGCCCGGGTCTCCTGCTCGTGGTCGAGAAGTTCCCGTGGGGCAACACGCTCGAGTTGACGCGTGGTGTGGAGGCGGCCCTGGCGGACCTGCAGCAGGGTCTACCCGGCGTGGAGATGGACACGACCATCTTCCGGCCGGCGACCTTCATCGAGCTGGCGATCGGGAACCTGAGCTGGGCGCTGCTGATCGGCGCGCTGCTCGTCATGGTGATCCTCCTCTTCTTCCTGTGGGAGTGGCGCGTCGCGCTGATCAGCATGGTCGCGATCCCGCTGTCGCTGATGGCGGGAGCGCTGGTGCTCCATCAGCTTGGGGCGACGATCAACGTGATGGTGCTGGCGGGGTTCGTGATCGCCATCGGAGTGGTGGTCGACGACGCCATCATCGACGTCGAGAACATCACGCGGCGTCTTCGTCAAAATCGTCTGGAGGGGAGCACCGAGTCCACCGCGTCGATCGTGCTCCACTCGTCGCTCGAGGTGCGCAGCGCCATCATCTACGCGACGCTGATCGACGTCGTGGCGATCGCGCCGGTCTTTTTCCTCGAGGGCCTGACCGGCGCCTTCTTCGGGCCGCTGGCCATCGCCTATGGGCTGTCGGTGCTGGCGTCCATGGCCGTCGCGCTGACCGTCACCCCCGCGCTCGCCCTGATCCTCCTGCGGAATGCGCCGATCGAGCGTCGTGATTCCCCGCTCGCGCGGTGGCTGAAGAGCGGCTACGAGCGGGGGCTTTCGCGGATCATCCACACGGCGCGACCGGCGTTCGCGGCCGTCGCCATCATCGCGGTGCTCGGCGTCATCGTGACGCCGCAGCTCGGCCAGTCGCTGCTCCCCGACTTCAAGGAGCGGGACTTCCTGATGCACTGGCTGACCAAGCCCGGCACGTCCCATCCGGAAATGACCCGGATCACGACGGCGGCCAGTCAAGAGCTGCGATCCATCCCGGGCGTGCGCAACTTCGGGGCCCACATCGGGCGGGCCATCGCATCGGATGAAGTCGTCGGCATCTACTTCACCGAGAACTGGGTCAGTGTCGACCCTTCGGCCGACTACGACGCGACACGTGCCGCCATTCAGCAGACCGTCGACGGCTACCCGGGGATCGTTCGCGATGTGCAGACCTATCTGAAGGAGAGGACCAAGGAGGTCCTGACGGGCACGAGCGAGGCGATCGTGGTGCGCATCTACGGCCCTGAATTGGCGGTCCTGCGCGGCCTGGCTGAGGAGGTCAGGCAGAAGATCTCGGAGATCGAGGGCGTCGACGATCTGCACACCGAGCTTCAGGTTGACATCCCCCAGGTCGAAGTCGAGGTCGACCTCGCGAAGGCGGATCGCTATGGCATCAAGCCGGGCGACGTTCGGCGTGCAGCCGGTGCGCTGGTGGCGGGTATCGAGGTCGGTGACATCTACCGGGACGGGAAGGCGTTTGACGTGGCGCTCTGGTCAACGCCGGAGACCCGGACGAGCCTGACCTCCCTTCGCGAGCTCCTGATCGACACCCCGAGCGGCGGCCAGGTGCGCCTGGCGGATGTGGCCAAGGTGGAGATCGTCCCAACCCCGAACGAGGTCAAGCACGAGGGCGTCTTCCGTCGCATCGACGTCGGCCTCAACGTGGCCGGACGTGATCTCGGCTCAGTCGCGCGCGACGTCGAAGAGGCCCTCCGACAGGTCGACTTCCCTCTCGAGTACCACCCCGAACTGCTCGGCGAGTACGCCGAGCGGCAGGCTGCCCAGGGTCGTCTGCTGCTCCTCGGGATCGCCGCTCTGATCGGTGTCTTCCTCCTCCTGCACACGTCCTTCGGGAGCGCGCGGCTCGCGACGCTGTCGTTCCTCACGCTGCCGTCGGCCCTGGTGGGCGGCGTGCTGGCGGCCTACCTGACGGGCGGCATCCTCTCGCTCGGTTCGCTGATCGGCTTCTTCACCGTGCTGGGGATCGCCGCCCGCAACGGCATCATGATGATCAACCACTTCCAGCATCTCGAGCACTCCGAAGGCGAGCCATTCGGTTTCGGGCTTGTGCTGCGCGGCGCGCGGGAGCGGCTCTCGCCGATCCTGATGACGGCCCTGGCAACAGGACTCGCCCTGGTGCCGCTCGCGATCGCCGGCGATCTGCCGGGTCACGAGATCGAGCATCCGATGGCGATCGTCATCCTGGGCGGCCTCGTCACGTCGACGCTGTTGAACCTGTTCATCGTGCCGTCCCTGTACCTGCGCTTCGGGCGGCATCGGCCGCGGAAGGTGATCGAAGCACAGGCGGACAGCTGAGCCGCGGCTGGCCAGGAGACCCTGTGCTGACGCAGACTTCGGCACGATCAGTCGAGACCCTCATGGCCGCGATTGTTTCGGCGCTCCCTGCTGACGAACCAGGCAACGGCACGGGCTCCGCCCGGATGGAGGCGAAACCCGCGAACGGCGCCGCCTAGCCGATAGTGAAGGGGACTTCGGTCAGCGTCTGATTGCCACTCTGCTCGATGGCCAGCACCTCGATCTTGTAAGCCCCATCCGTCGCCAGGAATTCCGGCGGAATGGCGATGCTCGTCGCATCGCCAGGGAGGATGACCGAGAAGGAGTGAACCGGGTCGCGCTCGGAGATTACCAGCACCTGGTAGCGAACGATCTGAATGCCCGCCGGCTCGGTGACCGGCTCCCAGCTGACCACTACCTCGTCGGCGGCGACGGTTGAATCCTCCTCGGGCGAGATGACCACCGGCCCCCCAGGGAGGTCGTGGGTGAGCGTAACCGAGCTTCGCATCCGGGTGCCGTCGGTCTGTAGTCCCTCGAACACGTACTCGCCCTCGGGAAACAGCTTCTTGAACTCGCTGAGCGGGAACTCCGTGAACGGCGGCTCGCTTGACTCCGAGAACAGCTCAGTCAGGCCATAGTCCTTGAGTACCCCCTGGTTCTTGATGTCGAGGATAGTTCGCCCATCCGGCGCCTTGAGGGTGATCGACTCCCAGGGGTCATGGTCGAAATCGATCTGGAGGCCGGCGTCGCCATCGGTGGCGTTGACCTCCACTCGCAGGCTCGCCCGCTTGAACTCCACCGTCGCGGCGCCAGTCGCAGTGCTTGAAACTGCGCACCCCGTGAACGTGACCGCCGCAATCATCGCCGCGGCTATGACGTACCAAACCGGTCGCTCCAAGGGTAGTCTCCTCGGCTGCGGGTAGTGGCTCAATTGAGCCACAATCTAGCTGCGTCGTCGAGAAGTTCCCGTGGGCGAACACGCTCGACGCTGACCAACGCGCTGCTGTTGGGCTCGCTGCTCGTCTTCGTCGTGCTGATCCTCTTCCTCTTCGACTCGCGCACGGCGCTGAATCAGCCTGGTGGCCATCCCACTCTCGCTGATGGCCGCCGCCGTGGTGCTCGACGCGCGCCGCGCGCCGATCAACGTGATGATCCTGGCCGGCTTCGTGATATCCGTCGGCGTGGTAGTCGACGACGCGATCATCGACATCGAGAACATCGTGCGCCGCCTTCGTCAGCTCCGGCGGGAAGGCAGCACGATGTCAAGGGCGCGGGTCATCGTGGAGGCCTCGATCGGCGTCTTCCTCCTGCTGTAGGCGTCGTTCGGGAGCACCCGTCTGGCCGACCCAGCGGATCCGCCTCAAGACGCCGGTATCCTCCGTCCGATTCGGGCAGCGTCGCCTCCCTTTGCCCGGTACCTCTGGCGGCTTGACCATCGCCATCCGGATGCTATGATGGCCGTGACCCCACGAACCACGCCCGAGCCGCGGCCTACCCGGCCATCCGGCGCCAGGGTTTCCCATTCCTCTACATGGCGCCGCGACGGCCGTACCTATCAGGGCCGAGCTCGACGGGTCCCCAGCCTCTGCTGACCGGGGCCCCACGCCACGTCGCAGCCCCGTCCCACCCCACGCGAAGGATGCCCAGATCACACCCATGAACATCAACGAACTCAAAGAGAAGAACCTGCGCGAGCTCGTCGAGATCGGCGGAGACCTCGACGTCGCGGACGCCCGCGACATGCGCAAGGACGACCTCGTCGAGCGCATCCTCCAACGCCAGGTCGAGCGCGGTGGACAGGTCTACGCGACCGGCATCCTCGACATCGTGGACGAGGGCTTCGGCTTCATGCGCCGCCACGGCCTGATGCCCAGCCAGGATGACGTCTACGTCAGCTCCAGCCAGGTCCGCCGCTTCGGCCTGCGCCCCGGCGACCGTGTCGGCGGCGTCATCCGGGCGCCCAAGGACGGCGAGAAGTACTGGGGCCTGCTGCGCGTCGAGTCGGTCAACGGCGTCGATCCGGAGACCGCCAAGCGTCGCCCGCACTTCGACGTCCTGACCCCCATCCACCCCATCGAGCTGATCAACCTCGAGACGGACTCGAAGAACCTGAGCCAGCGGCTGATCAACCTGGTCAACCCGCTGGGCAAGGGCCAGCGGGCGCTCATCGTCAGCCCGCCCAAGGCGGGCAAGACGATGCTGCTCAAGCAGATCGCCAACGGCATCACGGCCAACTACCCGGAGATCCTGCTCATGGTCGCGCTCATCGGCGAGCGGCCGGAAGAGGTCACCGACATGCGGCGCAGCGTCAAGGGCGAGGTCATCTCCTCGACCTTCGACGAGCCGACCGAGAACCACACCCACGTGGCCGAGATGGCCCTCGAGATCGCCAAGCGCCAGGTCGAGACCGGCCGCGACGTGGTCATCCTGCTCGACTCGATCACGCGCCTCGCGCGCGCCTACAACCTGGCCCTGCCGCCGAGCGGGCGCACGCTCTCCGGCGGCATCGACCCCATCGCCCTCTACCCGCCCAAGCGTTTCTTCGGCGCCGCGCGGAAGATCGAGGAGGGCGGCTCGCTCACGATCATCGGCACCTGCCTGGTCGACACCGGCTCACGCATGGACGACGTCATCTACGAGGAGTTCAAGGGCACCGGCAACTCGGAGCTGATCCTCGACCGCAAGCTGGCCGAGAAGCGCATCTTCCCGGCCATCGACGTGCAGCGCTCGGGCACCCGCCGCGAGGAGCTCCTCCTCGAGGAGGGTACGCTCAAGATGGTCTGGACGATGCGCCGGATGCTGTCGGCCGTGGGCACGAACGAGGGCATCGAGCTGCTCCTCAACCGCCTCGCCAAGACCGAGTCGAACGCAGCCTTCCTGGCCAGCCTCACGAAGGGCGCGGCCGCGGCCGAGGCTTGACCGAGAGCTGACCGTGGGCGGAGCGATTGACGGTCCGCGGGCGCCTCTGGTAAGGTCCGCCGGAAACGGAACGTTCGCCGGAGACCACTAGGAGGGTCGGCGGGCGCAACCAGCGGCAGTGTGAGGCCCCCAGCTCCATACCGCTCCCACGGACGGCTCGCGCACCACATCCCCGCCCGCGCGTCCCCACCGCCGTCCCTGATCCGAGGAGACCGTATTGCACCAAGCGACGGTCCTCGTGCTTCGCGCCCTCCGGCGCCTCGCGCGGGACCAGCGCCGGACTGTTGCCCGGCTCACCCAGCTCCGGCGCCCTGCCGGCCCGACCGAGTCTTCGGTCCGGGTCGCGGGCGCTCGCCGTGCGCCAGTCGCGCGGCCCGCGGCGTCGAGTAGCCGATTCGCCGGCATGGCGAACCGCCTCCGCCGACCCCGGCTCGCTGATCTCGCGGCGGATCGCCGCGGCTCTCCCGTCCTCGTCCTCTGCCTCGTCCTCGTCGCCTCGCTGCTCGCGGCGGTGCCGGACCAGGGCGTGGCCGTCGGTGGCACGGACGGTGCCGGCGAGGCCGCGCAGCCGCGCATCGCGGCGCTCGCGGGTGGCGCCGTCAACGGCGCGCCGCGCACGGCCTCCGACCTCGACGGCCGCATCTTCCAGCCCTTCGACCTGCCCGCCACCGGGACCGGGGACGCGACCGGCACCGGGGACGAGATCGTCGACCCGGCCGCGCAGTTCCAGAACGGCGTCGCCTACACCATCGACGGCACGCTCCTGAAGCCGCTCACGGTCGAGATCGACCTCGGGGGTATCGAGGACCAGGTACGCACCTACCGCGTCGAGGCGGGCGACACGCTCGTGGGCATCGCCGACAAGTTCGGCCTCAAGATGATGACCCTGTGGTGGGCGAACAAGCTGGCCGCCAAAGACGAGCTCCGCATCGGCCAGCTGCTCGTCATCCCACCGGTGGACGGCGTCCTCTACACGGTCAAGGAGGGCGACACGCTCGATGGCATCGCCGATGCCTACAGTGCGAACATCGAGGAGATCATCGCCTTCAACGACCTCGAGGGCGACACCATCGTCATCGGGCAGCAGCTCATGGTGCCGGACGGCCGCGGCAAGGCCATCCCCACGCCGAAGCCGGAGGCCCGGCCGCGGTCGGGCTCCGGTGGCAGCGGTGGCGGTGGCGGCTCGTGCGACAACTGCTCGTTCGGTGGCGGGATGCGCTGGCCCGTCGGGGGCAGCAACTACATCAGCCGCGGCTTCCGCTACGGCCACTACGGCGTCGACATCGCCGCCGACTACGGCACGTCGGTCCTCGCGGCCGTGGCCGGCAAGGTGACCTTCACCGGCTGGCGCAGCGGTGGCGGCGGGTACCAGATCTGGATCAGCCACGGCAACGGCGTCTACACCACGTACAACCACCTGTCGTCGATCACGGCGAGCACCGGTGCCTATGTTGCGAAGGGGGAGCGCATCGGGCGGGTTGGCTCGAGCGGCAACTCGACCGGCCCGCACCTGCACTTCGAGGTGTGGCGAGGATCGATCTGGGACGGCGGCTACCGCGTCAACCCGCTGAAGTACTTCTAGTCGCGCCGCTCGCGTGCGCCGCGCCCGGCCCTCCGCGGGTCGGGCGTTCCCATGCCCCCTGCTAGGATTTTGCCGATGTTCCTCGACCGCGCGAAGATCTGGGTGCGCGCCGGCGACGGCGGTGACGGAGCCGCGACCTTCCGCCGCGAGGCCCATGTCCCGCGCGGTGGCCCCGACGGCGGCGACGGGGGCCGCGGCGGCTCGGTCTACATGCGCGTCGATCCCGGCCAGACCACGCTCGCCGACTTCCGCTTCAAGCACCACTTCAAGGCCCCAGCCGGCGGCAAGGGCAGCGGCTCGAAGCGCCACGGCAAGGCCGGCGGAGACCTCGAGCTGGCCGTCCCGCCCGGCACCGGCGTCATCGACGAGACGAGCGGCGACCTGCTGGCGGACCTGGTGGCCACCGGCCAGCGCGTGATGATCGCGCGCGGCGGCCGCGGCGGGTTGGGCAACGTCCACTTCGCGACGGCCACCCACCGCACCCCGCTGCACGCCCAGAAGGGTGAGCCTGCCGAGGAGCGCTGGATCCGCCTCGAGCTGCGGCTCATCGCCGACGTCGGGCTGGTCGGCCTGCCCAATGCGGGCAAGTCCACGCTGCTGGCCGCGCTGACCGCGGCGACCCCGAAGATCGCCCCGTACCCCTTCACGACCCTCGAGCCGAACCTCGGCATCCTCGACCTCGAGGCCATCGATCCCACCGACCCGAGACGCCCGACGATCGCGGACGTGCCGGGCCTCATCGAGGGTGCCAGCTCAGGGGCAGGGCTCGGTCATGCCTTCCTGCGGCACGTCGAACGGACGCGGGTCCTGGTGCACGTCGTGGACATCGCCGCGCGCGACCCTGAAGCCGACCACGCCATCATCCGGGACGAGCTGCGCCTGCACGACCCGCTGCTGCTCGAGAAGCCGTTCCTCGTCGTCGCCAACAAGACGGACCTGACCGACGCGGCAGACAACCTCAAGGCCTTCCTGGCCGCGCGGCGGCGCGAGGGGCTGGCGGCTGTCGCGGTCTCGGCGCTCACGGGGAAGGGGCTCCCGGAGCTGATCGGCGCGCTCGGCCGACTGCTGCCCGATGCGGCGGCGATGGCCGAGCCGCCCGAGCCCACCGGCGTCGTCGTCCACCGTTTCGAAACGACGAGCGAGGGCTTCGCCGTGGAGCGCGAGGGCGAGGCCTTCCGCGTCCGCGGCAAGCGCATCGAGCGCCTCGCGGCGCAAACGGACTTCGGCAACGACGAGTCAGCCGAGCGCTTCCAGCGCGACCTGGTGCGCTGGGGCATCGAGCGCGAGCTGCGCCGCGCCGGTGTCGAGCCGGGCGACATGGTGCGCATCGGTGCCGTCGAGCTCGAATGGGGGGCGGAGCCGTGGGCCTGACGGCGGGGACGGGCGGCAAGCCCGGTGCCTGGGGCATCCTGGGCGGCACCTTCGATCCCGTCCACTACGGGCATCTCGCGCTCGCCGAGGGCGCGCGCCAGACGCTCGGGCTCGAGGGTGTCCTGTTCCTGCCGGCCGGCATCCCGCCCCACAAGCCGGATCGCATCGTCACCGCGCCGAGCCATCGCGCGGCCATGGTCGAGCTGGCCATCGCCGACAACCCCGCCTTCCGCCTCTGCCGCGCCGAGCTCGACCGGCCGGGGCCGAGCTACGCGGTGGACACGGCCGCCGCGCTCGTTGCGGCGCCGCCCGTGGAGGGTGCCGATCCCCGCGGGTACGTGTGGCTCCTCTCGGTCGAGGCGCTCGTCGAGCTGCACACCTGGCGCGAGCCCCAGCGGCTGCTCGAGCTGGTCCGCTTCGGCGCCGTGCCACGGCCCGGGTTCCGGACCCCCGGCCGTGCCTGGCTGAGCGAGCACTTCCCCGGCCAGGAGGAGCGCATCCTCTTCCTCGATGGCCCGGAGCTGGGCCACTCGGCCTCGCGCATCCGCCGGCTGGTCGGGGAGGGGCGCTCCATCCGCTACCTTGTGCCCCCGGCCGTCGAGGCCTACATCCACGACCACGACCTTTACTCGCCCGAGCTGTGGAGCAAGGACTGATGACCAGCGAGACGACCCCCGAGCGCGCACCCAGCGGCCGGCGGCCCGGCCTGCCCGCCCGTGAGACGCCGGCGCGAGCGGTCGGCCCGGCGCTGGACGACCGCGCCGTGCTCGCCCTGGCGCGGCGTGTCGTGGACCTTGCCGCGGACAAGAAGGCCTCGGACATCGTGCTCATCGGCGTCGCCGAGCTGACCACCCTCGCCGACTACCTCGTCATCTGCTCGGGCGGCTCGGAGCGCCAGCTGGGCGCCATCGCCGACGGCATCGTCGAGGGCCTCAAGGACGACGGCTTCCCGCCCATCGGCCGTGAGGGGCTGCCGGGCGCTCATTGGGTGCTGCTCGACTTCGGCGCGGTCATCGTGCACGTCTTCGCGCCACCGGAGCGTGACTACTACCAGCTCGAGAAGCTCTGGTCCGACGCACCCACCCTGCTGCGCGTCCAGTAGGCGCGCGGGGCGTGCAGGTACCAGTACCGACCGGTACCTCCGTGTGATGTGGCCTGCGGTCAACGCTGCCTAGTCTGACCTCACCAGCGATCGGTATGGTCCGGTCGGGTCAGGTGAGGTCGTCGCAGATGTCGCGTCTACGAGAGCGGTGCCCCCAGTGCGGGCGACAGCTCATCAACACGCGCTTCGACACGACCTTCCGCCTCGACGACGGCGCGGAGCGGCTCTGCTTCGGCATCCCCGGCGGCCTGTGTGAGGACTGCCACCAGCTGTACATCGATCCCGAGCTGATCGAGCTCCTCGACCTGGGCGACGCCCGCTGCGTCTTCGCCATCGAGTCGGACCGCGTCCTGCAGGAAGAGGCCTGGTCGTCGACCGGGTGACGGCCGCGCTGCCCGCCTGACGCCCGGGCGCGCCGAACGCGCCCCACCCTCACCGCTCGCGGACCACCGAGCCCGCCATCCACGCCTGGAGTGCCAGCGCCGCGCGCTCGTCCGAGTACGCCCGCGTCTCGCCGTCGAGGGCGATGCCCTTGCTCGCCAGGTCCAGCTCCAGCAGTCCTTCGAGCGCCGCGTCCAGCTCGGCGGCGGCCCAGGCGCCGGCCTGCTCGACGAGCTTCTCGGCCCGGAACGGCTGCAGCTTCAGCACCCGCACCAGCTCCGCCGGACGCGTCCCCGCCGCGAGGTGGTCGCGCACGACGACCAGCTCCCGCAGCCGGCGATGGAGTTGCGAGACGAGGACCTGGAGGACGCTGCCCTCCGCCAGGAGCCGTTCCGCCAGTCGTGACGCCTCGCCGGCGCGCCGCAGCGCGACCGCATCGAGGAAGGCCCACGTCGAGCCCGGCACGGCCTCGGACACCAGCTCCGCGACGTCCTCGCGCGTGGCACTGCCGTCCGGCCGGTAGAGGGCGAGCTTCTCCAGCTCCCCGTTCGCCAGCTCCGACTGCCGGCGCCGATCCACGTCGCCCTCGCGCACGAAGGCGCCCACGCGCTCGGCGAGGAGCCGTGCGGCCCCCGGCCCGAGCCGCAGCCCCAGCTCACCCGCCCGCTCGACCACCCAGCGCTCCATCCCCTCGCGCTTGAGGGCCGGGTACTCGCGTACCAGTCCCCCCGCGGCGGCCACCGCGTCGCGCAGCCCATCGGACGCCTTCGAGCGTCGCGCTGAGCCGTCGGTCAGCTCGGTGAAGGCGAGACCGTTGCCGGGCGGGACCTCGGTGAGCAGGCGCAGGAGCCGCTCCCGAGTCGTCTTCTCGCGCAGGAGCGGCCCCGGCTGGCGCACCACCACGAGCGTGCCCCCGCCGAAGAGCGGCGCCGTCCCGACGCGCTCGGCGATCCGCTCCAGGAGCCGAGCCGCGCGCCGCTCACCGGCCGCGCCGGCCTCCTCCTGGCCGTCCACGCGCCACGTCTCGAGCGGAACGTCCGGCTCACCGAGCGAGCTGGCCAGGCCGGCCAGCGCCCGCTCGATGGCGAAGGCGTCCTCGCCCCAGAGGTAGGCCAGGCCGGCCGTCACGCGACGCGCTCGGAGGGCACGGGCCAGGCCGCCGCCACCCAGCGCAGGCGACGGACCTCGTCCGGCCGGACGCCGGCAGCGGTGCACACTTCGCGCTCCAGCCGGGCGGCCCGCGACCGCGCCACGGCCAGCTCGGTAGCATGCTCGGGGTGGCGCCGGGCCCAGTCGGCGAAACGGCTCGCCAGCGGCTCCACGCGCTGGCCGCAGCGCTTGTCGGCGTAGGCGACGATCTTCTCCTCCCACGTGGCGTGGCCCGCCCAGCGGTGGAAGCGGACCTCATCGCTGAGACGGGTCACCGGGTGCGCCGCGACCGCGCGCGCCAGCTCGCGATGTCCGCGCTCGGTCAGCCAGCGAGCGCCCGCGTCCCCGTGCGGGAGCTTGCGGAGCGGGTCGTCGGGGGCGAGGAGCCGGTCCACGTCGTGGAGGAGCGCCGCCGCCTCGACCAGGCGACGATCGAGCCCGACACCGCGCGCTGCGAGGCGATCGGCCAGGAAGGCGGCGACCTCGGCCACGCCCGTGACGTGACGGAGATGCCAGGCGGGGGGCCGGAGGTCGGCGAGGAGCGCGGCGGACTGACGCCGGTCGGGGATGGCCACCCGGCGATTCTAGGCGCACCGCAGCGGAAGAGGGCCAGCGGCTGCGGGGCCCATGCGGCGCCCGACTCACGCCCACCGGAGGCATGGACGCGCAGGTCGTGGCCGTCGGTCTCGACGGTCACGCTGCCGTCCCGATCGGTGCGGTAGGTTCGCGCGCCGGCCGCGCGCAGCCGGTCGAGCGCCTGCGCCGTGGGGTGGCCGTACGGGTTGCCGGCACCGGCGCTGACGATGGCCACGCGCGGTCGCAGCGCGTCGAGGAAGGCCTCCGTCGAGGAGGTGCGGCTGCCGTGGTGGGCGACCTTGAGCACGTCGAGGCGCCGCCCGTCGGCGACGCCGTCCGCGATAAGCCGCGGGTCGATCTCCTCCTCGACGTCCCCGGTGAGCAGGAGACGGCGCGCCCCGAAGCGGACGTCGAGGACGAGCGACACGTTGTTGATGCCCGTGCCCGAATCTGGTGGTTCAGCGGGCACGCTGTCGCGGGGCGGCCAGCGCACATCGATCGTCGCGCCGTCGAGCGCGAGGTGGTCGCCCGCCGCCAGGCGCCGGCTGACCCACCCCAGCGAAGCCAGTGCGGCGCGGTAGGCGGCGTATCCGGGGCCGGGACCGCGCATCCCGGGCTCGGCGACGGCATCGACCCGATAGCGCGCCAGGAGCAGCGCCAGGCCGGCTGCATGGTCCTCGTGGGGATGGGTGAGCACGACCAGGTCGATGCGCCGGTCCCACGGCGGCAGGCGGGCATCGAGCAGGGCCAGCAGCCGGTCGGGATCGGGGCCCGAGTCCACCAGGAGCCGCGAGCCGCGGTCGCCCTCCAGGAGGATCGCATCACCCTGCCCGATATCGAGGACGGTGAGTCGGAGGCGACCGTCGGGCCTGGCCGCGGCGCCGAGCGCGACCGCGGCGACGAGCGCGGCGAGCCCGATCAGGGCCGCGCGCGGGACGACGCTCGCCGTTAGATGCCACGACTGCTCCCGGGAGGCTGCAGGTCGACGGGCGGCTGCGCGCCGACCGCGATCCCGGGAGCGCAGCGTGCCAAGGGCAGCCCGGCCCCGACTCGTCCCCGCCACGAGAAGGGCGCCGGCGGCGAGCAGCCCGGCCAGCGGGGCGGTCTGCTCGTCGAGTGTCAGGCTGGCGAAGGGCAGGGCGGCCGTGGCGTGTCCGACGGCGACGATGCCGCCGAGAGTGATGCGGCCGGCGACCGCGACCGGCACGCCGAGCGCCGCGGGCGCGCCGGCCGCCACCAGGCCGCCCACGGCGACGGCGGCCGCTCCCACGGCCATGGCCGGTGCGACGAGCGGCGCCACGAGGAGGTTCGCGAGCGGGGCCACGAACGAGACGCGCCCGAAGGCGAAGAGGACGATCGGCAGGGTCGCGGCCTGCGCCGCGAGCGAGACGCCCAGCGACTCGCACAGCCAGGCCGGCACCCCGGCCGGGAGGCGCTGCCGGAGGGCCTCGGTCAGCGGTCCGCCCCAGGCCAGCAGCCCCGCCGTGGCCGTGACCGACAGCGCGAATCCCGGGTCCGTGACCGTCTCGGGATCGACCAGCAGGAGTGCCCAGACGGCCACGCCGAGCGCGGCCGCAGCGCGGCCCGGACGCCCGGTCTCCCGGGTGGCGAGGACGACGGCGGCCATCAGCGCCGCCCGCAGGACGCTGGCGCCGCCGCCCGCCAGGACCGTGTACCCGGCGATGA
>Ga0209126_1000065_pt1 | contig 30006 bp, 31 predicted proteins | sample RifCSP19_1_FD_184024 | JGI IMG/M metagenome (GOLD analysis project Ga0209126, IMG submission 184024) | Soil microbial communities from Rifle, Colorado - Rifle CSP2_sed 19_1 (SPAdes) (version 2) | ecosystem: Environmental > Terrestrial > Deep subsurface > Rock core/Sediment | place: Rifle...
CCGCTCTCCGTGACGACGAAGTCGGCCAGCTTCAGCGCGACCTTGTCCGCGACGATGGAGTTATTGCCGTGGGCGATGTTGGCGAACGGCCCGGCGTGTACGATCACCGGCGTGTTCTCCAGCGTCTGGATCAGGTTGGGCATGAGCGCGTCCTTCAGCAGGACGGCCATGGCGCCCGCCGCCTTCAGATCCTCCGCCGTGACCGGCTGCCCGTCTTCGGTGGTGCCGACGACGATGCGGCCGAGCCGCCGGCGCAGGTCCTCCAGGTCGCTGGCCAGGGCCAGGATGGCCATGACCTCGCTGGCGACGCTGATGTCGAACCCGGTCTGCCGCGGCCGGCCGTCCTCCTTGGTGCCCAGGCCGATGACAATGTTGCGCAGGGCGCGGTCGCTGATGTCCACGACGCGCGGCCAGGTGATGGAGTAGGGGTCGATCTTCAATTCATTGCCGTGCAAGATGTGGGCGTCCAGCATCGCCGCCAGCAGGTTGTGCGCGGCGGAGACGGCGTGGATGTCCCCGGTGAAGTGCAGGTTGAAGTCCTCCATCGGGACCGCCTGGGAGTACCCGCCCCCCGCGGCACCGCCCTTGATGCCGAAGGTCGGCCCCATGGAGGGCTGGCGCAGCGTGTTGATGGTTTTCCGGCCCAACCGGTTCAGCGCCATTCCCAGCCCGATGGCCGTGGTGGTCTTGCCCTCCCCCAGGGGCGTGGGCGTGATGGCGGTGACCGTGACGTACTTGCCGTCGGGGCGATGGGCCAGTCGGTCCAAGACATTCAGGTGCAGCTTGGCCTTGAACTTGCCGTAGAGGTCCAGGTCGTCTTCGGAGAGCCCGAGCCGCCGCGCGATCTCCACCACCGGCAGCAGGATGGCTTCCTGGGCGATCTCCAGATCGCTCTTCATCATGGGCGAGAGTGGTGCAATCGCGCTCATACATGTCCCTCCTCGGCGCTCGTTCTCACGTCGTCGCGCACTACACGGCGCGGTTGTCCAAACGCGCCGTGAGACCAGTCCTTGGGCCCCAGAATGGCCCGCAATGATTCCAGCTCGTTCAACTCCTTCAGCCGGTCGAAGATCAACAGCCAGCCGCAGTCCACCGTGGGATCGACCTCGCACTTACCGTTGCGGTACCCACCGCAGGGACCGTTGAGCAGGCCTTTGGAGCAGCGGGTGATGGGGCAGATCCCGCCGGTGCGGTCGAGCACGCACTCCCCGCAGCCGCGGCAGCGTTCCGCCCACCATCCCGGCTCCAGCGTGACGCCCATGAACTTCGTGTCCAGCAGCGGGAAGACGCGGCGCTGCGGGAAGGTTTCCGCCAGCAGTTGCACGCCGCAGCCGCAGCCCATGGAGAAGACCGCGTCGGCCGCCTCCACCTCGGCCGCCAGCGGCAGGAGGAACTCCTTGTCGCACTGGCGGTGCACCGTCGCCTCCGCCACCTCGATGGGCTCGTCGTTGGTCTGCCGGGTCATGCGCACCAGGGAGCCGAGCATCGCCACCTCGCGCGCGCCGCCGGCCAGGCAGACGGAGGCGCAGGTGCCGCAGCCCACCACCAGCACCTTGTGGTAGGGGGCCATCATGCCCAGGATCGCGTCCAGCGGTTTCCGCTCGGCGATAATCATCGCTTCCTCCTAGTCCGCCGGCGCGGCGAAGGCCGCGGAGTGCCCGCCGGGGGCCGCGCCTGCCGCCGGCCGGCCGGCGCGCCGGGCCCAGGCCGCCTCTGGGGCGGCCGGCGTCCGCTTCAGGTGGGCGCGCACCGGCCCGGCCACGTGGAAGGAGCCCGTGGCGCAGATCATGTCGTCCACCGTGGCCTGGCGCATGGCGAAGCGCACGGCGTCCACCGGATCGTCGACCACGTGGACTTCTGGGGCCCACGGATGGAACGCCGCCGCGAGGTCCGTGGCGGGGACGGCGCGGGGATCTTCCGCCCGGGTGGCCACGACCACCGCTGCCCGCGGCCCCATGATGCGCGCGATCCCCTCCAGGTCCTTGCTGCCGAGCAGCCCGATGACAAGCACGAGGCGGCGCCCGCGGAAGGTCTCATCGAGGACGGCCCGCAGCGCGCGGAAGGAGACCGGGTTGTGCGCCACGTCTACGACGACCAGCGGATGGCGGCGGACGATCTCAATGCGTGCCGGCCATTGCAGGCCGGCGAGACCGGTGCGGATCGCCCCTTCGGGGACGACAAACCCCGCGTCTTCGAGCAGCTCCACGGCGGCCACGGCCGCCGCCGCGTTCAGCGCCTGGTGCCGGCCGATCAACGGTACGACCAGATCGCGGTAGCGCTGCCGGCGCCCGACGACGGTGCAGCGCACACCCGCGGGAGAGACGCGCAGGGTGCGGTAGCGGATCTCCCGGCCGACGCGCACCAGCGTCGCCTCCTGAGCGGATGCGGCCTGCTCCAGCACCTCGAGGGCGGCCGGCGGCTGCGGGACGGTGACCACCCGACCGTGAGGCCGGATGATGCCCGCGTCCTCCGCGGCGATGCGGCGGAGGTCATCACCCAGCAGATCGGTGTGGTCGTAGTCGATGGTGGTGATCACTGCCATCGCGGGCTCGACCACGTTGGTGGCGTCCAGGCGGCCGCCGATGCCCACCTCCACGACCGCCAGATCGACGGCGCGCCGGGCGAAGTGGAGAAACGCGAGGACGGCGGCCACCTCGAAGTAGGTGGGCGGCCAGCCCGGGCGACCGGCACCGTGCGCGATCGCCGCCGGGACCTCCGCCATCAGCGCCGTCACCTCGCGAGGAGTGATCAACTCCCCGTTGACGCGGATACGCTCGCGGAAGTCCACCAGGTGCGGTTTGGTGTAGAGCCCGACGCGGAATCCGGCGGCCGCCGCCATGGCGGCGATCATCGCCGCGGTGGAGCCCTTTCCCTTGGTCCCGGCCACCAGCACCGCCGGAAAGTGCCGCTCCGGATGATCCAGCAGGGCGCAGAGGTGCCGCATCCGCTCCAGCTTCAGCGGGCTGTAGGGGTGGGGGGAGCGGGGCCGCTCCCCCAGCAGCCCGTAGATGTAGGCCAGCGCCTCCTCGTACGTCACTGCGGCTCCATACCCCGTCCCGTCCCCGCGGCCACCCGCGGCGGCGGCAGCACGATCATCTCCCCCTCCAGCACGGAGACGCCGTCCTGGTTCTTGCAGACCGTACGCAGGCGCGCGCGCCCGCGGGAGGGGAGGACCTCCACGACCTCGACGAACGCCGTGATCGCGTCGCCGGGACGCACCGGTGCGGTGAAGCGGAACTCCTGGTGCTCCAGGATCGTCCCCGGCCCGGGCATCTTGGTGCTGAGCACCGCCACGACCAGCCCGGCCGTGAGAATGCCCGGGGCGATCCGACCCCGGTAACGGCTGGCCGCGCCGTACGACTCGTCCACGTAGAGCGGGTTGAGGTCTCCCGTCATGCCGACATAGAGATGGATGTCTGCGTCAGTGACGATCTTGGTGATGGCCGCGCGATCGCCGACCGCCAGCTCGTCCACCGTCTTTCCCAACGCCAACCCGGTCACGGCACACACCTCCTCTTAAGCCGGCTGCGACTGCAGGTAGCTGTCGCAGTAGATCTCCTGATTGAGCAAGATGCCGGCGGTGCGCAGCACGTCCATCAGGTCCTTGTCCAGCGGATCCAGGATCGCCGCGTCGCAGCCTGCGGCCATGGCCATGGCCAGATACGTGCGGTTGATCAGGCTGCGGTTGGCCGTCCCTTGGGAGACGTTGGAGAGGCCGATGATGATGTGCGGCGGCGGCTCGCAGAGCGTGCGGAACGTCGGCATCGCCGCCAGGGCCTCCCGGCACTGGTCCTGCGCCGCGTTGACCGGGAGGACGATCGGGTCCAGGTAGAGGTGGTCGGTGGGCAGTCCGGTCTCCATCGCCCGGGCCACGATGGCCAGCGCGATCTCCGCGCGCGCCGCGGCGTTCCGCGGGATGCCGCGCTCGTCGATGGTCAGGGCGATCAGTCCCGCCCCGAACTCCTGGGCCAGCGGCAGGAGCGCGTCCAGTTTCTCCTGCGCGCCCGTCGTAGAGTTGATCAGCGCCCGTCCCCGGCAGGCGCGCAGCCCCGCGGCGACGACGGCCGGTTTGGGGCTGTCGATGGAGAGGGGGATGTCGATAGCCTCCTGCACCGTCTGCACGAGCCAGGTCATCACCTCGGCCGGCTCCTCGCCCGTGGGCCCGGTGTTGATGTCCAGGGCGTGCGCGCCGCCGGCCACCTGCCGCCGCGCCAGGTCGGCAATCGCGTTGGCGTCACGCTCCCGGATCGCGCGGGCCACGGAGCGAAACATCCCGTTGATGCGCTCGCCGATGACAAACATCGCCATTCCTCCTATGTCCCCGCCGGGACCGCGGTCAGGTCCGCGATCGCCCGCTTGACTGCCGCCACCGACTCCGGGTGCAGCAACACCACGATGTCCGCACCCGACTGGAGGAAGGCCGCGGCGGTGGCCGCCTCCCACGCCGGGCCGCGGTGCGCCGCCGCGCCCCAGACCGGCATCGCCGTCTCGGGCAGGCGCGCTTCCTTCGCCTTCCAGGCTTCGTCGGCGACGATGGCCAGCATCGGCTGCGCCAGCATTTTGTCCCCCTGCAGGCCGGCGAGGCGGATGCGCTCCATGATCGAGTACTCGTACTCCAGGCCGTACCCCAGCGAGGCGTTGCCGGGGTGCAGGACGATCCGGTCCGGGGGCATCCCCATCTCGGTGATCAAGATGTTGAGCTGCTTCTGGATGTTCACGTCGATGGGGGCTTCGGCCAGGATGGTGTGGCCGTCGGCCAGACAGGCGACCACCAGGGTCTTGTAGTTCTCGGGCACGGCGACGCCGACGAGACAGCGCTCGCCCTTCGCCGCCTCCGTCACCCGCGGCCAGACCTCGTTGTCTTTGTCGGCGTGGCCGCAGCCCACGATGATCAGCGGCGCCGGCACCGCGGCGAGCACGGCGCGCACCGTGGCCGCGGCCGCGTCCGGCGAGGCGTCCTGCCAATCGGGGTGGGGGCTCTGCAGGCGCAGGCAGATCAGGTCGGCGCCGTAGACGTCCACGCACTGGCGGGCCCACTCCGCCGGCGCTCCGATGACGTCGGCCAGCGGCCCGCGCAGATGCTCGGGCCAGTCCGGCGGGACCGCGTCCAGCACCTCCATGGCGACCAGCGGCCGGTGAGGACTGGGCGCGTCGCCCGGGAGGAAGGGGAGCGCGGCGTGCCCGCCCACCGTCACCGTGCGGGCGCGCGTTCCGCCCTCGGCGGCCGTGGCCCCGATGGTGACGGTGAAGATCTTTCCCGGCCAGCTCTCGCGCATCAACTCAACGGGCACGCGATCACCTCTTTCACGCGTCTGGCGCTGCGGCGGCCACCAGCCGCCGGGTGACGAGTTCCGCGAGCACGGTCACGACCTCCGCGTCGAGATACCCTTCCACCGAGGCGTCGAACACGACCGACGCGCCGGGCGGAAACTCCTCATCGCCGCGCCACAAGGCGTAGGCGATGGGCACGCGGGGCAGCGCGGGGATGCGCGCCGCGACGTCCCCGAGCGCGAGCGGCTCGCCGTCCAGTACCCGGGCCGCGTCCAGCAGCCGCTGCGGTTGGGGGCCGAAGGTTTTGAGGATCGGCTGCACCACCCGGCCGCGGAACGACGCCAGGTAGCCCGCGCCGCCAGGCAGCTGCTCGAACGAGATCCACCGCTCCGCCGCCGGGATCCCCGTGGCTTCCAGCAGGTAGAGCAGCAGGAGGATGGCCACCGAGACATCCGCGGGCGTTCCCGCCGCGTCGAGCACCATGCCGTCGGGATAGGTCACGACGTAGTCGCGCCCGGCGCAGCGCAGGCCGATCTGGTTCTCGTCGAGGAGCACCGCGCCGCTGCGGGCAACCAGACGCGGCAGGTCATGCTCGTGGAACCGCGCCCGCAGCCCCTCGTACGTGGGGAGGTAGACGCTCACGAAGGCACTCCCGCGGTCTGCACCGCCGCCAGGATCGCTTCGGCCGCTCGCACCGCCGCGGCGTCGTCGGGCAGATCGAGCAGCGGGTGGCCTTCTAGTTCGTAATTGACAACCTGCGGATCTTCGGGCACTAGACCGGCCAGGCGGAGGCCGCTTGTCTCGATCTCCTGCGCCACAGCGGGGGGCACGCCGTCGGCGCGGTTCACCACCAGCACCATCTCGCGCACCGCGAGGTCGAGCTCGCGCACCAGGGCCTGGATGCGACGGGCCGCCCGGATCCCGGTGAGGGTGGGATCGCTGACGATGAAGAGGAGGTCCACGTCCCGCGTGGTCCGGCGGCTGAGGTGCTCCATGCCGGCGGCGTTGTCCATCACGACGAAGGGGTAGGCGGCGATCAGCCGGTCCAGGTGCTCGCGCAGCAGGTGGTTGGCCGCGCAGTAGCACCCCGACCCTTCGGGCCGCCCCATCACGATCAGGTCGACGCCCCGTCCTTCCGCCAGGCAGTCCGCCAGCTGGTACTCCAGGTAGGTCGCCCGCGGCACGTTGTTGGGGATCTCGCGCATGCCCTTGGTGGCGTCCAGGACGTCGGAGACGGAGCGGGCGGGCCGCAGTCCCAACGCGGCATCGAGGGTGGTGTTCGGGTCGGCGTCCACGGCCAGGATCGGGACGCGGCCCGCCCGGCGCAGCGAGCGGACGATCAGCGCGGCGAGAGTGCTCTTCCCCGTGCCTCCCTTGCCGGCGACCGCATAGACGAACGGCATGGTCAACGCCTCCTCAGACCTGCATCCCCAGCTCCGCGCAGGCGCGGGGGAAGCGGGCGCAATCCGTGTGCGGCAGGAACATCGCCGAGACGTACTCCTCCATGAAGGCCGGGTCGGTGGAGAGCTCGCGGTAGGTCATCTTCTGCGCGACCTCGATCGCCCGGCGCCACACCTCGTAGGAGAGGAGGGTCATCTTGGCGCCGGCCACCGAGCCGTTGCCGATGAAGGTGACCCGCTCCGGCGGGACGTCCGGCAGCAGTCCGATCAGGATCGCCTTCCGGATGTCCAGGTAGGTGCCGAAGCCGCCGGCGACGTAGACTCGCTGGATGTCCTGCATGGCGATGCCCAATCGCCGGGCCAGCAGCGCCGCGCCGGCGTAGACGGCGGCCTTCGCCCGCAGAAGGTTTTCGATGTCGGCGCCGGTGAGCACGATGTCCGCTCCCCCGGCGGTCTCGGGCGCGGGAACCACCAGCACCTCCGGGCCGTCGGGTCCTTCGCGCACCACCGGCGCGTCCGGACGCAGCCGCCCGGCCCGGTCCATGTAGCCGGCGCGCAGCAGTTCGGCCAGCAGATCCACCAGCCCAGACCCGCACAGACCGCGCGGCCGGGCGCCGCCGATCGTCATCCAGGCCAGCACCCCCGCCGGGGTGACTTCGATGCGCTGGATCGCTCCCTTGGCCGCGCGCATCCCCCAGGTGATGCCGCCGCCCTCGAACGCCGGTCCGGCGGAACAGGCGCAGCAGACCAGGAAGTCCCGGCTGCCGATCACCGTCTCGCCGTTGGTCCCCACGTCGATGAGCATCGAGAGTTCCTCGGCGCCGTCCATCCCGGCGGCGAGCACGTCCGCGGTGATGTCGCCGCCGACGTAACTGGAGACGCCCGGCACGGTCACAACCAGGGCCCGCCGGTGGATGCGCAGCCCGACGTCGCCCGCGCGGTAGGAGATCGAGGCGGTGGCCACGGGGATGTAGGGCTCGCGGCGGATCTCCCCGGGCGGCAGGCCCAGCAGCAGGTGCAGCATCGTCGTGTTGCCGGCGCAGACCGCGCCGATGATCTCGTCACGGGCGACCTTGTGGGTGCGGGCCAGCCCGCCGATCAGCAGGTTGGCCGTCTCCAGCGCCGCGGTGCGCAGCCGCTCCAGTCCGGCGGGCTCCCCGGCGTGGATGATCCGCGAGATCACGTCGTCGCCGAAGGCGATCTGCCGGTTGAGGGCGGCCGCCGCGCCCAGCGTCGCCCCCGACGCCAGGTCCACCAGGTGCACCACGACGGTCGTGGTGCCGATGTCCACCGCGACGCCGTAGGCATGGGCGGTCGCCCCCGGCTGGAGGCCGATCAGTTCGTAGCCGCCGTCCGCCCGGGTCAGCAGCGCGGTGACGGTCCACTCCGCTTCGCGCACGACGCGGGGGATGGTGCGCAGCACCTCCAGGGGGATGGTCACGTCGCGGATGTTGCGCTGCCGGCGCAGTTCGCGGGTCAGGCGCTGCACGTCGCTGACGCAGTCGTGCAGGGTCGGTGTCGGAAGTTCCAGCGGCAGGGCGAAGGCCAGCGGGCTGGGAACGAAGAGGCCGGCGGCGCGGGGTAATCCCGCGGCCTCCTCGGGGATCGGCAGGAACGGCCCGATCCCGCGTTCCGCGCCGGTGAGGATCTGCTCTCCCTCGATGCGCGAGGTCGGCGGGACCTCGACGATCACGTCGCCGCGCACCCGGCTCAGGCAGGCCAGGACGACGCCGTTCAGGCGTCCTCCTTCGTCGACCTCCAGCGCCCCGCTGATGTGCTGCATGCGGCAGCGCTGGCAGATCCCCCGGCCGCCGCAGACGTTGTTGAGCGGGATGCCGGCGGCGAAGGCCGCGTCCAGCAGCGTCTGTCCGGCTTCGATGGTGACGCTGCGCGCGTCCGATTGAAAGGTGACTGTCAGTGCCGGCTCCACGCCCTCACGTCCTCACGAGGCGGCCGCGGCGACCTGCCTCCACTGCGTCCGCATAAAAGCCGGGATCCCGGCCGACTCCCGCGGCCCCACCATGACCTGCCAGCCGCACAGTTCCTCGAGTTTCCCGCTGATCGCGGCGACGCCCCCGGGGATGACCAGACGGCGGTGCGCCACGCGCTCGGCGATGCCCGAGTCCGTGACCGCCCTGGCGATGGACTCGGCGTTGAACTTGTCCGCCGCCCACGCCGTCATCACCGACTGCCCCTCGGTGTTCACCACCACTACCCAGGCCGGCATACGGCTGGCCTCGGTGTCGGCTTCCACGGTGAAGTAGGTGAGGGAGAAGTTGGTGGTGACGAGTACGGGGGAGTCCGTATCGGGGCTGCCCACCGTGTGCACCCCGGGCTCGACCTGGATCGGCTTCTGCGGGTCGGTGTAGATATTCTGGCGCGCCGTCACCAGCGCGAGCGCCTGCCAGGGCTCCAGTTCCGGAGTCACCAGCAGCGCCGCGTACTTGCAGATGTAGGCCGTACCTTCCACGACCTGATCCAGCGGACCATTCGCCGTGACGAAGGCCAGGGCGGGATAACCCAGCGGGCGGAACATCTTGCGCAGAGCCAACCGGCGGATCTGCGTCAGGTCCGCCAGCGTGGCGGCATGGGTGCGCGATCCGCTATCCAGGATGAGGTCCGTCATTCCCAGGGCCGCGATCCGCGCGGTCAGGTCGGCGAGTTCATTGAGGTTCCGTCCCCGCACCGCCAGCGGGCAGTTGTGCCGTTTAGCGAGTTGCGCCATGGCTTCCCAGTTGTCGGCGGTCGCGGCGTAGAGGATCGGCCGGCTCGCCGCCACCGCACTGGCCGCCGCGTCGAGCGCGGCCGGCGCATCACTCATCAGCAGCAGGGCCAGACCCGCGGCGTCCGCCTCCCGCGCGGCGGCCGCGAAGCGCTCCGCCTCTCCGGTGGCGTCTTCCAGGGCGACGATCTCGATGCGCAGGGTCTGGCCGACGCGTTCAAAGTCCAGCGCGGACACCCGGTCGAACGCCGCCCGCAGCTCATCGGGCGGTTGGTCGGTGCGAACGCGCACCGCGATCGCCGGCGGGTGATAGAAGGTCTCCTCGTGGCGGAACAGGACGGTCTCCTTGCCCAGCTCGATGCGCCGGTCCTGGGGGCCGCAGGCGACCAGCCGGATCGGCGGCGCCGCGGCTCCGGCCAGCGTGGCCTTGGCGTCGTCGCTGGCGTAGGGGCAGGCGTCGATGGACGCCTTCTTCGTGGCCAGCTGCATGGCGAAGGCCAGGCAGGTGGGGACACCGCACTCCCCGCAGTTCGTCTTGGGCAGGATCTTGTAGATGTCCAGCGCGGTCAGCGGCATGAGTTCACCCCGCTACAGCAGCGCGGGCATCGCGAGGGCCGGATGCCCGACGCGCTCCAGATGGGCCACCAGTTCCTCGGTGGTCGTCGCTACCGTCTCGTCGGCGATTTTGTCCACGAGCGTCTCGTCGCCGACCTCCTGGGCCCGCGCGACCAGGCGGTCCCGCAGCGCGTCCTTCAGTTCCTTGGGCATCCACACCAGCCGCTGCAGTCCCCCGTCCGCGGGGATGAACTTCCGGCTGGTCAGGTAGAGGCGGCCCACGCCCAGGAACCCGGGGGTCTGCACGCCGCCGCCGACCAAGCCGGCCAGCGTGCTGAAGGTCATCCCCACCGGCGTCATCCCGGAGTACTCGCGGTTGACCACGATGACGCCGTTGACCTCGGGGACGAGCCCCATAATGCACTCGAAGCAACCGCAGGAGGTCATGGGGGACTGGATCATCGAGTAGAGGCTGACCTGCTCCACGGTCTTGTTGGACTTGGCGAGCACGAACTGGTTGATGCCCTCGTAGACGCCCAGGCTCGGGTCTACGCAGGCGCCCTTCTCCACCGGCTGGTTGGGGCCCGACGGGTTGATCTCGTAGGACGCCTTGCCGTCCAGCCAGTTGTAGGCGCCGCACAGGCCCAGCCGCTCCGGCGTGATGACGCAGACGTGGTTGGGCGCGTAGGACTGGCAGAGGGTGCAGGAGTAGAAGACGTCCACGGTCTCGTCGGTCATGCCGGCGACGCGGGCGTCCCGCTCGTCCCAGACCTGCCGCGCGTCCTCGATGATGCGGGTGATCTGCTCGGGTTCCGAGTAGATGATCACCGCCACCTTATCGACCAGCGAGGGGTACTCCTCGTGGAATTTGGCGTGGAGGATGTCCCCGAAGTGGCGCAGCCGGAAGCCGGCCTTGAACGTGTCCTGGCTGATGCGGATCCAGGGCATATCCCGCTGCCCGATGTGCATCACACCCATGGCGCCGTTGATGAAGCGGTGGATCTGCCGCTCCAGGATCGGCTCGAAGTCCTTCTGCAGCTTGCGCCCGGCGACGTCGATGAGAATGCCCAGCGGCATCACCCCACCCACCGCGGCGGTGTCCAGGTCCGGGCCGATGACCTCGATCTTGCCGTCCTCGACCTCGGGCAGCTCGCGGCCGCGGAGGAACTCGAAGGCCGGGGAGAGCTGCCGGCCGAACTCCACGTGCAGCTGCTCCTTGCGCACCCGCTCCCCCTCGAACGCGGCACTGTAAGAGACGGGGATGGGGATCTTGCTGATCTTCAACTTGAGGCCGCGCACCTCGATGGCCTTGGGCACGAGTTGCTCGTGCGTCACGTTGCTGACTACGTGCTCGTAGGTGCAGATGCCGGTGGGCAGGATCTGGGGGATGTCGGTGTCGGCGATGACCGGGAAGCCGAAGTTGATCGCCCCCGCCGCCGTGGCGTACTTCTCCTCGTCCACCTCGCCCAGGGCCAGGACAAAGGCGAAGACGCGCTCCTTGTTATAGAGGAGGATCTGCCGCGCCTTGTGCATGTCGCCCGGGACGAGGCCGCCGAACGTCATCGCCGCGCGGGCGGCGAAGTTGAGGGCGAGCACGGCCGCGCTGGTCTCCTTGCCGAAGGGCACCAGGTAGGTGTCCCAGCTCATTTCCACGCCCGCCTCGGCCAACTGCTCGGCCATGCTCACCCCGCCGGTGTGGCTGGCCAGGAAAACCAGGATGTTCCGCTCCTGCAGCTCGCGCGCCAGCCGCACCGCCTCTTCGGTGGTGGGCATCGCGCCCACGCAGGCGGCGAACCCCGGCATCCGGCCGTCCACCAGTTTGATCCCCTGGGTGCGCAGGATGGCGTCGTCGGTGAATCCCAGGTAGATGCCGTTGGGCGGCCCGCCGTTGGCGTAGCGCAGTGCCTCGATGATCTCCTCGGCGAGCAGCGTGGCGATGCCCGCGTCCAGCGCGTCGCCCAGGTAGGGCAGCCACAGTCGCTCCGTGGGGACGGGCGGCAGGAGGGAGCGGGCGATGCGCAGCGGCGCGCGCGCCTCCTCCAGCGTCTTCACCTTGATCCCGGTCAGCGCCAGGATCAGCGGCAGGTAGAACGCGGTATTGGGAAACTCCAGCCGGTGGCCGCCGCCCTTGGCCTCCATCGCCGCGGCGAGCTGGGCCTCCGCCGCGTTGACGTACTTGTGCGCCCCCGTGATGGCGGCGGTGGCGATGATCCGTGACATGCTGCCGTCCCTCCTGCCGCGGGCCGGGGCCTAGGCCCCGACCGGCACGATCTCGTACATCATCGGCCGCAGCTTCAGCGCCTCGCGCTTGCTGTCTATGTGCGCGACGATGCGCTGTGCCGCCTTGATGGGATCGCTCTCGAAAGCGAACTTCCCGCCGGTCAGCCCCTCGATCTCCTCGGTGACGAAGCGTGTCAGCGCCTCGCTGCCCAGGATGTTCAGGGGCGAACCCAGGACGGTGAAGACGCCCGAGGCGATGGCGTAGAACCCGATGGCGATGGCCTTCTCCGACCACCATCCCGGCGCCGCCGCGGCGACGGGCAATTCATCGAAGGAGCGGCCGATGCCGCCCTCCTTCACCATCTCGATGCAGGCGGTGAGGATGCGGCTGTTGTCCACGCACGAGCCCGTGTGCAGCACGGGGGGGATGCCGGTGGCCTCGCAGATCTCCTGCAGGCCCCGCCCGGCGTAGCGGAAGGCCGCCTCCGGCTGCAGCAGGCCGGCCTTGCCGCAGGCGATGGCCGAGCAGCCTGTCTGAACGACGAGGACGTCCTGCCGCAGCAGTTCGTAGACCAGGTCCAGGTGGCCCTGGTCCTGGATCTGCTTGGGGGAATCACAGCCCACCACGCCGGCAACACCACGGATCCGCCCGGCGATGATCCCGTCGTTCAGCGGGCGCCAGCCGCCGCGGTAGGTCCCGCCCAGAATGTGGGTGATGGACTCCGTGGTGAAGCCGGCGATCACGTCCATCTTGTGGTCGGGGATGGCGACGCGCCGCGGGTCGCGGCGGACGTAGTTGGCCACCGCGCGGGCGATGATCTCGCGGGCCACCTCTGGGGCGCGGTCCTCCGTCATCTCGATGGCCACCGTGCCGGGGATGCGCGCCTGGCGTGAGGTGGAGATGATCTCGGTGTGGAAGCAGGCGGCCACCTCTACGAGCCCGGGCATGATGCACTGCACGTCGACGAGAAACGCCTCCACCGCCCCGGTGATCAGCGCCAGTTCCTGCTGCAGGAAGTTGCCAGCGACGGGGATGCCGCGGCGCATCAGTACCTCGTTGGCGGTGCAGCAGATGCCGGCGACGTTGATCCCGGTGGCACCCAGCGCCTTCGCCTGGGCCAGCAGCTCCGGGTCGCCGGCGGCGTCGGCGATGGCCTCGGCCAGCACCGGCTCGTGCCCGTGCACCACGATGTTCACCTGGTCCGGCCGGAGGACGCCCAGGTTCATCTGTGCGCGGATCGGGCGCGGCGTGCCGAACAGGACGTCCTGCAGGTCCGTGGCGATCATCGAACCGCCCCAGCCGTCGGCCAGGGCGCTGCGGATGCCGGCCAGGACCAGGCTGCGGTAGTCGTTGTCCACGCCCATGTTGGTGCGGTGCATGACGTCCACGATCTCGCGGTCGATGCCGCGGGGGACGATGCCGAGTTTGCGCCAGGTCTCCTGCTGCTTGGCCGGGGCGCGGCCGAGGAACACGATCGGCCCTTCCTGCCGGCCGAACTGTTCCAGGCAGGCGAGGGCCACGTCCTCGGCGATCTCGCCTACCGGACGCCCGTCCTGTGTCACGCCCAGTTCCACCGCCAGAGCGCGCAGCTTCCGCTCGTCCCTGATGGTGTAACCGGGAGCCTGCCCGCGGGCCGCCAGCAGCAGCAAGTGCGCCACCGACCGGCCGTGGTCCGAGTGCGCGGCCGAGCCGGCCGCCATGTCCCGGGCCAGGCGACGCGCGGCCACGGTGTCGATGGTGGCGCCGCACACCCCGACCTGCGGCCGCCTGCTCCCCGGCACGCCGAGGTTGCACGGCCCGAGGTGGCAGATGGTGCAGCAGATCCCCAGCTCGCCCACCTTGCACTGGGAGCCCAGGGCGGCGTAGCGGTCCCAGATGGTGGCGATCCCCGCGGCCTTTGCGCGCTCCCGGACCTCGATACTTGCGGGGTCGGTGCGGACTGGCCGCTCTCCGTCCTGGCTCATACGCTCACCCTCCGTTCGCATCTGATTTGCAGCGCATCGGTCAGCCGCGCGGCCGCCGCCTGCGCGGCGGGGTCGGCGCCGGTGACGGGCTCCCCCGCGCGTTCAGCCTGCGCGAGGGCGTCGCTGTAAGGAATCGCGGCGATCAATTCGATCCCGTCCAGGCTGCCTGGGAGGGAGGCCTCCTCCTCCGGTCCCCGGACCTTGTTGGCCACGGCGAGCACGCGGGCCACGCCGATCTCGCCGGCCAGGCGCCGGATGCGCGCCGCGGTCTCCAGGCTCGACCGGCTGGCGTCGACCACCACGAGCAGCGCGTCCGCGGCCTGTGCACTGCGCCGGCCCAGGTGTTCCAGCCCAGCCTCCAGGTCGATGACCACCGCCTCGTCCCGCTCGAGGACCACGTGATCGAGCAGGCGGCGCAGCAGGACGTTCTGCGGGCAGGCGCACCCGGCGCCGCCGCGGCTGATCGCACCGGCGACGATGAGCTGGATGCCGCCGTGCGCGACGGCGACCCGCTCGACGAGGTCGTCCACGCGGGGGTTTAGGCGGATAAAGCCGTCGCTACCGCCTACGCGTTCCTCGATCTCCGCGCGCAGATCCAGCAGGGAGGTCGTGGGAGGAGTTGGAAAGCCCAGGGCGCTGGCCAGGGTGGGATTGGGGTCGGCGTCGATTGCGGTTACGCGATACCCTCTCGCCGCGAGTTCAGACGCGAGGAGGGCGGCTATCGTGGTCTTGCCGACGCCGCCCTTGCCGGAGACCGCCAGCTTCATCCGCAGCACCGCGGGCTGGCGCGCCCGCCCGTGAGAGTGCGGTCTGCCGCGCGGGCCGTGTGGACACGTCTCCCGGCGCGGCGCGCGGCACACCTGAACGAATTATCCCGGGTGGTTTCACGGCCGGGTATCGAATGTGGGGCTGATTTGCGTCGGGTCGTGAGATGAGGCGGGAATCAGCCCAAGGGACTAGCGGGAATGCGCGGCGGAGCCTCGCGGATGGAGGCGTGGCAGTGCCTTATCGCCTTGAGACGTGCCGCTTACGTGAAGGCGGGGTCCGCGCCTAGAGTTTGTAGCCGAACTTCCGCAGCAACTCCTTCCGGGCCGCGATTTCGGCGTCGCCCTCGATCCCCTTGGGCTTCAGACCGTCGATCACGCCGAGGATGCCGCGGCCCTGCTCCGTCTCGGCGAGCACGACCTCAACGGGATTCGCCGTGGCGCAGAAGATGCCGCAGACTTCGGGGACGCTTTTGACGGCATTAAGCACGTTAATCGGAAACGCGTCGCGCAGCAGGATGATAAAGCAGTGCCCCGCGGCCAGGTCGAAGGCGTTCTGCTTCGCCAGTTCGATCAACTCCGCATCGGTGCCGCTCCAGCGCACCAGGGCCGGGCCCGACGACTCGCAGAAGGCCAGGCCGAACTTCAGGCCGGGCACGGCGCCCACCAGCGCCTCGTGCAGGTCCTCCACGGTCTTGATGAAGTGCGACTGTCCGAGGATGAAGTTGATGTCGTCAGGCTTCTGGATCTTCACGGTGCTCAGGTGCATCGCTGCCTCCTCCCGATCCGCAGTACTTCACGTCAGCAACATGCCGCCGTCGACGACGACGATCTCGCCCGTCATGTAGTCCGAAGCCGAGGACGCGAGGAACACCGCCACCTTCGCGATGTCGTCGGGGACACCCATCCGCCCCAGCGGAATGCGCGCCACGGACGTCCGCGCCATCTCCGCCTGCTGCTCCGCCGTCAGCGGCATGCCGGCAGTGAGCTTGGCCACGCCCTCGGTGGCGACGCCCCCCGGAGCGATGGCGTTGATCTGGATCCCGTGGGGCGCCAGCTCCAGCGCCAGGTTCCTGGTGAACATGAGCACGCCACCTTTGGAGGCATCATACGCGGCGAGGCCGACCAGCGATGGCCGGAGGCTGTCAATGGAGGCGATGTTGACGATCTTGCCGCCCTTTCCCTGGGCGATCATCTGCTTTGCCGCGGCCTGCGTGCAGAACGCCAGCCCCCGCAGGTTGACCGCGTAGACGCGGTCGAAGAGTTCCGGGGTCGTCTGCAACATGGGGACGATGGGGAAGATCCCGGCGTTGTTGACGAGGATATCCAGAGAGCCGAAGTGCCGGACGCACGCGGCCACGATCTCTTCGCCGGCGCGCGGGTCGGAGACGTCGGCACGCACCGCGGCGGCCTTCCCAGGGCCGCCGGCCAGTTTCGGGACGGCTGCCTGTGCCGCCTGATCGTCAATGTCCGCGATCAGCACGTTGGCCCCGGCCTCGATGAACCGCTGCGCGATGCCGAAGCCGATGCCCATCGCCCCGCCGGTGACGGCGGCGTTCTTCCCGGAAAGATCAAACGGACCCCACCCGGCCATCGACACCACCCCTCGCCCCTGCCCTGACGTGTGAGAGGCGGATTCCGCTGCCGCGGCGCTTATCCCTCTTCGGACGCCGGCGTCCGAAAACAGTCCGCGGACCCGGTCAAGAGGTCGCTGCCGCGGCCCTCTCCGACTTCATGCCAAACAGGGCCCGCAGTGGACGGCTTCCTGGCCGTAACGCAGCCACCGGTTGCTGAAATTCCTGCTTCGGGACGGACTGAGTGCGGCAGGCCCGCTGGGCTCGGCATGAGCGTTCAGGCCGGTTTCAGGTCCAGCACCGGAGTGCCGTTGATCACATCCAGACCGCGCACCCGCAGCGTGTGTCCTTCAACGGCCAGGACGTCGACGATCGTAACACCGATGGGATTAGGGCGGTGCGGGCTGCGCAATCCGAAGACACCGCGGCGGGGGCGGCTGGTGTCCCCGCGGGGGTGTTGCCGCAGTTCGTACCCGCTCGACCGGTGGAAGTGAAAGATGACCATTAGTTGCTGCCCCTCCTCGATGCCCTCCAGTCCTTCGGCCAGGGCGGGATCGAGGATGATTCTGGACTCCGCGGACGTGATGACATCCGGCGCCGCCGGTTCGTCGAAGGCATTCTCGACGTGGCCGATGGGTCTGTAGATCGCGGCGCCTTTCATGTCCCCCGACATGGCGTCCTCGTCACAGCGCCGGCGTGGCGCCGTTCAGGGCTGGTTCTTCTGCGCGCCGCTCCCACCAGGCACCGTCGCGGGCGGCGCGGCGGGGATGTCGGGACGGCGCTGAGCCTGCATGTCCGGCGGCGCGACAGGTGCGGGCCCGCGGCGGCGCCCGATCCCCAGGACATCAGCGACAATCAGACGTTTCAACAACTGAATGGCCAGCGCCGGATCCACGCCCTTGGGGCAGGCCTCCGTGCACGCACCGGCCAGGTGGCAGCGCCAGATGCCGTGGGCGATATCCACGGCGCCCAGCCGCGCGCGCCGCCCGTCGTCGCGCGAGTCGGCGGAGTAGCGGTAGACCTGAGCGAGGGCCTGGGGACCGGCAAAGGCCGGATCGGTGGCCAGCGTCGGGCAGGCGGAGAGGCAGATGCCGCACTTGATACAGTAGGCGAACTGCAGGTAGGCGTCGAGTTCGACCGGTGTCTGCAGGTACTCTGCAGTGGGATACTCCTGTTCTTCGCCCCCCCGGACGATGAACGGGCGCACCGCGGTGTGGTGCGTCACCATCGGCTCCAGATCGGGCACGACGTCGCGCACTACGGGGTAGTTGGGGAGCGGCTCTACCGTCACCACGGGACCCAGGGCGCGGATCTGTGTCTGACAGGCCAGCCGCGGCAGCCCGCTGATGAACATGCCACACGAGCCGCAGATGCCCATGCGGCAGGAGGAGCGGTAGGCGAGACTGCCGTCGAGATGCTCCTTGATGTAGACAAGAGCGTCGAGCACGGTCATCCCCGGACCGGCCGGGACCAGGTAGTCCTGTTGCCCGGACGAGCGGTCGGTCTCCGGGTGGAAGCGCGAGACCCGGACCGTCACGGTCACGATGCCGGTCTCCACCGCCCCGTGCGTCCTTTCAGCCATCCTCCGCGTCCCTCATCCGGTGAACGTCCTGACGGTGACGTAGGCGCCGTAGGCGAAGGCGAGCAGGCCGGCCGCGAGCACCAGGCCGGACAGCACGCCCTGTCCCCGGGGCGGTGTCACCTCCAGTAGAACGCTGCGCAGCCCATAGAGCCCGTGGTATAGTGCGGCTCCCAGGAAGAGAAGGTAGAATACCATCTGCGCCAGACTGCGGCCGCGCTCCATGACGGCGGCAAAAGACCGGACGTCGCCCGGATCTACGCCGAGCACTTTCATCAAGCCGGAAAGGTGCATCAACCCCATGTGCAGGGTGAGGAGGACCACCATCAGCGCCGCCGCACTCAGCGAGAGTATCCACCACCGCGACTCGCGCATCGTCCTCTCCCTCAGTCCAGCAGCACGAAGATGTCCCAGGCGGCCAGAGCCACGAACAGCCCGGTCAGCACCATCAGCGCGTAGACCCAGGGCCGGTGACGCCTGATCGAGGTGCGGTACGGGTACACCGGCCGGGTCGGGGGGCCGAGCAGCCACCCCAGCTCGGCGAAGATCAGGCGCAGCCCGTTCAGGGCGTGGAAGACGAACCCGGCGAAGAGGATAAATTCGAAGACGACGAAGACCGGGGTGCGGAAGAGCGCCATCGTGGCGCTCCACGCCGCCTCGCCGCGGAGGCGGATACCCGTCTCATATATATGAAGGAAGAGATAGAGGATCAGGCCGAGCCCGCTCGCCCGCTGCAGTATATAAAGGTAACGGTCGAGGCCGTAGCGGCCGGCGTACACCCACCCCCGCACCCCGATCCGCTTCGGTGGTCCTGACTGCACTCTACGCGCCGCCTCCGCCATCGCCTTCACCTCAATACGTCCGTTCGACCGGTTCCCACCGGGTGATGGCCACCGGCAGGCTGCCGAGGCGCGGTCCGTCCAGATTCCGCGCAGCCATGGTGTGGATGAGCCACCGCTGGTCGTCGCGGTTGGGGAAGTCGCGCCGGGCCTGTGCGCCGCGGGACTCCGTCCGCGCCAGGGCGCCGGCGACCACCACCTCGGCGATCTCCAGCATGTTCTGCAGTTCCAGGCAGGTGATCAGGTCGGTGTTGTACACGCGACCCCGGTCAGCCAGGCGCAGCCGGCGGGCGCGGTCCGCCAGCTCTTTGATCCCCGCCAGCGCGCCGGTCAGCCCCTCGCCGGTGCGAAAGACGCCGACGCTTCGGTCCATCGTCTCCTGCAGAGCCGCGCGGATCTCGTAGGGGCTTTCCGTCCCTTCCGTGCGCAGCAGGTCGTGGAGGCGCCGTTCCTCGTCGGCCACCGCGCCTTCCGGTAGCGGCGGCAGAGCGTTCTCGGCGGCGAAGCGCGCGGCGTCCTCACCGGCGAAGCGGCCCCAGGCCAGGCACTCCGCGGTGGAGTTGGTCCCCAGCCGGTTGGCGCCGTGGATGGAGACGCACGCCGCCTCGCCCGCCGCCCAGATGCCGCGCACCGGGGTGGCCCCGCGGAGGTCGGTGTGGATCCCGCCCATCGAGTAGTGCGCCACCGGCCGCACGGGAATCGGCTGTTCGATCGGGTCGATACCGCCAAATTTGATCGCCAGTTCCCGGATGAACGGCAGGCGCTCATTGATCTTGGCCGCACCCAGATGCCGCAGATCCAACAGCAGGTGGTCCAACCCGTCGGGCCGCGGGTAGGCCCGCCCCGCCTCGATCTCCGTCATCATCGAGCGGGAGATGATGTCGCGCGGCGCCAGCTCCATCCGCTGCGGGGCGTAGCGCTCCAGGAAGCGTTCGCCGTCCTTGTTGATCAGATAGCCGCCGTCGCCGCGCGCCGCCTCGCTAATCAAGATGCCGGACGGGACCAGCCCCGTGGGGTGGAACTGCACGAACTCCATATCCTTCAGCGGCGCGCCGGCGCGAAAGGCCAGGGCCAGGCCGTCGCCGGTGACGGTCTGGGAGTAGGTGGTGAAGTTGTACAGGCGGCCGGCCCCGCCGCTGGCGATGATCAGCGCCTGGCTGCGCAGCGCCAGCATCCGCCCGCTCTTCATGTCGATGGCGATCAATCCGCGGTAGACGTTGTCCGCGGCGACCAGCGCGGTGACGAAGCACTCGTCGTAGCGGGTGACCTCCGCGTGGCGCTGCAGTGTGTCGTAGAGCGTCTGCATCTCGAAGAAGCCGGTCTTGTCCGCGGCGTAGACGGCGCGGGGGAAGGAGTGCCCGCCGAAGGGGCGCTGGGCGATCCGGCCGTCGGGCCGGCGCGACCAGGGTAACCCCCAGTGCTCCAGGTGGAGGATCTCTTCGGGCATCGTGCGGACGAATAGCTCGACGGCGTCCTGGTCGGCGAGAAAGTCGCTCCCCTTTACCGTGTCCCAGGCGTGCAGTTCCAGGCTGTCGCCTTCTTCGGGTCGCAGCACCGCAGCGGTGCCGCCCTCCGCGGCCACCGAGTGGGCGCGCATCAGTTGGACTTTGGAGACGAGGGCAATGTCCAGCTTGCCCCGGGATGCCGAAGCGGCCGCCAGGGCCGCCCGCAGCCCGGCGAGGCCCGCGCCGAAGATGACGAGGTCGTGGGTGACCGTGTCCACGCGGCTTCAGTTTAGGGAGGTGTTACTCCCCGCAGCATCGGGTCTAGACCCGATTGAGCCCGCGACGGATACCCGACAACTGTGCCCCCTTCCCGCTGCAACGACGTGTCATGCATTCGACGGACCGTCGTTGCACGTACGCGTCGGTGCAGGGAACGGGGGACCCTCCTCAGCCGGGGCGGGCTGCTAGTCGTCCATGCGGTCCCCGCCGGTCAGATAGACCACTCCCCGCGCCCTGAGAAGTCCGGACCGCGGGGAGTCGGTCAACCGGTTCGTTACTTCAGGGCGTCGAGCGTGGCCAGCAGCACCGTGCGCGCGAAGCGCGGGTTGTGCACGCCGAAGCTGTCGTCGCCCTCGATCAGGAAGTAGTTCCAGCCCGCCCGCACGATCGGGTCGGCGGTGGCGAAGACCGGCCTGCCGGACGCGTCCATGACACTGCCCAACTGGCTGTACCAGGCGGCGCCACTTCTCAAGTTGAACTTCACGCCCTGCTGACCGTGGATCTCTGCCAGATCTACAGAGACGATCTGCGCCGGGTCCACGCGGAAGTTATCCGTGTACTGGTCGGTCTTCGGGTCCCAGTTGCGGATGACCGCGATCCGGGCCCTGGCCGCCAGCACCTTCGCGCCGATCGCCCCCTCCACCTCATGCAGAAGCGTCTTGATCCCGCCTTGCACCCGGCCGGCGGTCACGTCCGCGCCGTGGCAGCGTGTGCAGACGTTGGCCGGGGCCTTGAAGGTGTGGCTCTCCTTGTTGAATCGTACGTGGCACGTGACGCAGGCGTCGCCGATGAAGGAGGCGTGGGGCGAGATCGGCGCTTCCGCCGGCGGGACGAAGAAGGCGTTCTTGCCCATGATCACGTCCGCCTGTGCAGCGGTGTGCGGCGCGCTGTAGCGCCGCGGGTCAGGCGCATTCCAGGTGATCGCGCCGTTGCGGGTGTTGTGGCAGGTCATACACTGCGCGCCCAGGCCAACGCCCGCGGCACGGAAGCCGGCTGGCAGGACCGGCGTGCTGGCCGTCACCCGCAGCTTGAAGTCCGCCTGGTGGCAGGTGGCGCAGGTGATCGGCCGCACCGAGAACCGGTTCAAGCCCAGGTTGGAAAGATAGGCCTCGTCCGCCGGGCTGCCGTCCGGCTTGGTAATCAATCCAGGGTTGCCCTTCTCCAGCTGGGGCAGCCAGGCCAGGAATCCCTGCTCGGAGTGACAGCGGCCGCAGTGCGCGGCGGATACGCCCCGCGTCTCCACCGTGGCTTCCGCCCTGGCGAATTCGCGGTTGGCGTGTCCGGTGCGCGCCCACTGTGCCCGGAAGTCCGCCTGCGCTTTGACCAGGACGACCGAGCCGGCCACGAAGGCGGCGACGATGATGGCAACGATCAGTCCACTGCGGATCCAGCGATGTCTACCCATGGGACTTCCCCTCCCTGTCCTCGTCTGCAGAGACCTACGGTCTGCTCGGCTCGCGCTCTCCGCCGCGGTGCACCTGCAGCCAGGTGGCCGCCAGGCGGTCGATTTCCTCTCTCGGGTAGCGCCGCCGCCCGCCGGGAGTCATGACGTACGGCAGCCGTCCCTCCCGGGTCCAGCGGTAGATGGTGTGGGCGGAAACGTCGAAGAGAAGGGCCACCTCTCGACGGGAGAGGAAGCGCTTCCCGGGAGTGGACGGGCGTCCCGGTACGGCGTTCATGCGACCTTCCCGCAACGCTCCCTTCTTGTCGTCTCCATCGTATGTGCGCCTTGCACGCTCGGCATGATGCGTTCGCACTAACGTGTTCGAAATTGCACTAGGAGGATAGGAGGAGGCCCGGCGGCCGCCGGTGCGGCGCCGGGCCTCGAGGTCATGGAACGGGGGTCGCTAAGGCTGGAAGGTCAGCCGTGTCGCGCCCGTCTGGTAGGCGTGGCGCACCTGGGCGTTGTCGAAGATGGCCACCCCGAAGTAGTAGGGGCGGCTCAAGCTGTTGAACTGTACGTCGAACACGCTCCCGGTGACCAGCTTGCGGGCGAATTCCACGGTCCAGGTGCCGTTGCGATACACAGCGCGCGAGGCGATGTCGCCGCGGTCCCCGGTAAACGGCGCCACGAGCATGCTGGCGGCCTCGTCGCCGGCCTTGTACATCGCGTCATCGAGCGCGACCTTCTGGCTGTCGATGATCCAGTAGGGTGGGGCGGTTTTGTTGCCGGGAGCCGCCCACTTGGGTTTCCCGGCCTCCAACGGGACGTCGGCGTATCCGCCGGCGGTGCGCGGGTCGCTCTTCCGGCCGGCCTCGCGAGCGGTCTCCGGATCGAAGCGGGTGCTGTCCACGTACTGGTCGTCGATCTGACCGACCGGCTGAGTGCGCACGCTCTTCCAGTGCCAGATGTCCGCGAGTTCGCTGGGGGTGCTGGTGTACTTGTTCCCGTAGGCCTTGCCCGGCTCGCCGGCGTGGCAGGTGGCGAAGCAGCCGCTCTGCGCGAAGTCCTTGATGCTCATGTTCCAGATCATGGCCATCTTGTCTTCGTAGTACAAGTTGGCGTCGCTCCCCTTGTCGTTGGGATCGGCCAGCTTCTTCCAGGAGCCGTCGGCCTGTTTCTGGAAGGGTGCGCGGCGCAGGCTCTGCGTGGAGTCGGCCCAGGTCATCAGGAAGTAGACCATGTCCCCACTGTAGACCGCCTTCAGGCGAACGGTGGTCTGTCCGTTGGGCAGGTTGGCCCCACCGGTAACGGGAACGACGACCTCGCGGGCCTGGCTCCAGACGGCGTCCGCTTCGCCGTCCAGCACGGGCGGTGTGGCGACCTTCACGGCGACGAGTTCAGGCTGCTGACCCGCGGTGCGCGCGACGGCCAGCCAGAGCCCGCCGCCGATCAGACCGAGGACCGCAACCACGACGAGCGCGACCTGCAGCGTGCGGTTCATACGCATTCCCCCTAATGAGGTACACCTTGTCTGCATCCTATGTGCGCCCTGCACGCTGCGTATATGGGGCGGAAACAGTATTTTCGGGTGTGCTGGAATAGTTAGAAGGAGTGATGGGGGATCGGGTGGAGACCCGATACGCTCAGGCCGCCTGCTTGTCCAGGTACTCCAGGATGCGCATCAACTGCTGGCCGTCGCGCTTCGCCTTGGCCAGGATGGTCTGGTACTCCAACGCCTCGGCGCGGGCGTGGTCAAAGGCGCGCTTATGCTCGCCCAGCGCCTGGGCGGTGCGCTGCCGCTCCCGGCGCAGCGCGTCACGGGCGGCCGCCCGCTCCCGCTGCGCATCGCGCCGTTCGCGGCGGAGCACCTCGTAGTGCAGCTGTGTGGCCTCGCTGCGGGGATCGCGGAGCAGACGCTCGTCGGACATGGAGTTCCACCTCCATGCCCACGCTAAGATGCGCGGGAGACGGCGCCCATCGGACGGGGCGCCCATTCCCGCTGGGCCTTTGGCACTAGACGGTCTAGGAAGAAGGGACTAGAGAGATCGACCGCGGCTCGCGGGATGCGGTCAGGCGGCGGGGCGCCGCCGGGTTGCGCGGTCCCGGTCCGAGCGGAGCGCGCGAGTGATCATGTGTACTTGACCCTGGAGGATCCTCCGACGCGCGCGCTCGGCCTCCAGGGTGAGCCGGCGCTCCGTCAGGTTGCGCTCGCGCTCCGAGTAGAGTGCTTTGGCCAGCAGTTCTTCGATCGTCATCGGCGTCTCGGGGCGGATGTCCCGCGCTGTCCCTCTTTGACGCTACGCCGGGCGTGGGACCGCCACCATCGGGTGGACAGCCCATTTCCCTACCTCTCTTTGGGGGGGTTACAGCAGGCGCCGCTGCAGCGCCTGGACGACCGCCTCCAGCCGGCTGTGGGCCTGCAGAGCCACCATGATCTGCTGGATGTGGTTGCGCACGGTGGCCGGGCTGATGCCCAGCGTCCGGGCGATGGCCCGGGTGCCGGCGCCGGAGGCCAGGAGTTTCAGGATGGTGGTCTGGCGGGGCGAGAGGACGACCGGGGCGGAATCGGTGGACCCATCCGGGTCGCTGGAGGAAAGGGCGATAGCCCCCTGGAGGACCTGCTGCACAAACGACTTACGGTGGTGCTCCTCTGTGATATCCCGCAGGATGTGCACGACGCAGGGACCGCCGTTGGTTGTGATGATCGAACTGACCGCGACCCAAAGGGGCGCCCCGTTGCGCCGGTCCACCTGCAGCTCCATCGGCCCCAGCGGTTCCCGCCGCTGGATGGCCAGCAGGGCGGGGCAGAGAGTGTTGCAGACGGGGCGGCCCCTGGCGTCGCGTCCGGCCACGATCTGCGAGCAGTTGCGTCCGACCACCTCCGCGGCGGGGAGGCTGAAGAGTTTCTCGGCCGCGCGGTTCCAGGCGATAATGGTGCGCGTGGCATCCACGGCGAAGGCGGGATCGCCGGCGCCCTCCACCAGCGCGACGATGTCGGCCGGTGCGCGCATCCCTTCCACCTACTTAGGCTTCGACGCCGGGTCGCCCGGCAGCGTGCCCGCGTTGATCTCCGCGATGTTGCTGAAGCCGTCTTTGTCGGAGTCCAGACTCTCGATCGCCTTCAGGGCAGCGGCGTTCCGCCCCTTGCCCATGAAGTCCTTGCCGTACGGGTTCAAGTCTTTCGTCGGCGGCATCTTGGCGTGACAGGTCAGGCAGGCGGCGCTGGCAAGTGCCGTCCCCTCCTTCGGGTTGTACGCGGTCTTAAAAACCGTCAGATCGTTCGGCAAAGCGAAGGCGGCGGCGGCGATCAGGATCAGCGCAAACGCCACCGCAATGCCTATGCCCGTGCGGACCATCCTCGTGTCTCCCCTCTCATGGTGACTGTCCCGCCCGGTCGGGGCGCGGTTCCTCGGTCGTGCGTGCGGCCGTCGTCAGTTCCAGCAGCCGATGTTTGTAGCGGGCGCGCTGCCGCCGGTAGTCGGCGTCGACGATGCCGCCCGCCTCGTGCAGGTCGTCCAGCGCGGCGATAGCCTTGATCAGGTCCTCCCGCGTGGCCGGAGTCTGCCCGGCCGGGCGCGTGCGCCGCCGCAGCAGCGGATAGACCAGCGCCGCCGCGATCACGCCGGCGAAGGCGGCGATCAGCAGGCGCCGGCTCGAGCTCTTCGGCACCGGCAGGCCGGAGAGGCCGAGGGTAATCTGCGTGCCGCGGGCGAGCGACTGCCCGGAGAAGCGGGAGTAGGTGCCCTGTTCGGTCGCCACGGGTGCCTGGCCGACCAGGGGCGCCACGGTCAACTGCGCGGCCGGCCCGCCGAAGACCTCGACGGCGTCGGTGGGATAGTCCAGCGTGCGAAGCACCGTCGCCTGCCCACGCGCGTACGGGATGGTGTAGTTGAAACCGATCTCCCGCGTCCCCGGCTTGACGTCCATCGTGTCCAGGAATCCGCCGGGCGCGGCGAAGACGCAGCACTCCATCAGGCCTTCCAGGTACGAGACGTTGGCCGCGCCGTCGGGGAGGCGGAACTGCAGCGTCTCCCGTTTGCCGTCCTCCCGCACCTTGGCGCCAACGTACGTCCGGTCCGTGGGATTGGCGAAAACCAGCAGTTCCGTGATCTGCACCAGCCCCTCGCCGGGCTCGACGATCATGTGCTGGACATTCACCCGGAGGACGGAGGCGTCGGTGGTGGGCTCGTACACCCGCATAGTCACCTGCTTGGCGCTCTCGCCTACCTTGAAAGTGACCTGGGGACTGTCGTAGTCGCCGCCCTTGTACTTCACGTTGACCAGGTAGGTCCGCGCGGGGTCGGCAGGGACAGCGAAGGTGAATGCCCCGCGCGCGTCGGTGGTGGCCGTCTTCTTGTCCACCTCGGCGTTGTTGACGTAGATCGTCAGCGTGACGGTCTGCCCGCCCACCGCTTTGGCCTTGCCGCCGGTCAAGTTTTGCACGGCGCCGCTGATGGCGCCCTGGGGCGCAGGTGCGCCGAAGGCCCCCGTGGCTAGCAGCAAGAACGCCACGGTGACGGCTGCGGCGACGGCTGCGCGGTTCATCGTGTCACCTCCGCACCCGCCGGCGCGCCGCAGGAGGGGCAGAAACGGGCCTCCCGCGGCAGGCTCTCGCCGCAGAACACACAGCGGCTCTTGCCCCGCGCCGCGGCGATCTCTTCTTCGAGCAGGGCCTCCAGGTGGCGCCCGCCGCCGTCGACCTCGGCCGCCGGGGTTGCCGCGGTCTGTGTGATCGCCTCCAGCGCCTTCGCCTCGTAGCGGGCCCGCAGGACGGCGTAGTCCTCCGGCGAGATCTTGCCCGTGGCGTAGTCGAACTCCAACTCGCGGATTGCGGCCAGGGCCATCTCCTTCTCCCGGCCGTGGTCCGCCGGCGCGATGGCGATCTCCGCGCTCGCGGAGTCCGTGCGCCGCAGCAGCGGCCAGAGGATCAACACCCCGGTGGCCGCGACGATGAGTACCATGCCGACCAGTTCCATCAGCGCGCCTCACGCATCGAATTTCCTCAGTTCCTCGTCCAGCAGCCGGCGCTGCTCAGGGCTCAGCGCCGACGGGGACGCCGCCCTCTGCGGCCCCGGCCGCCGCGTCCAGGCCGCACCCAGGAGCAGGATCGTCACCGCGCCGGCCAGCAGCGCCGCGTACGGTCCCCACCAGGCCAGCAGGTTGAGCCCGCGCCGGGGCGGCGCCGCCAGCACCGCCTCGCCGTACTGCGCCACCAGCGCCGCCGTGATCTCCGCGGGGGTCTTCCCGCCTTCGACCATGCGGCGGATCTCCGCCAGCGTGCGGTCACGCGGCCCGCAGACCCCATGGGTGCAGGAGGCCAGGGTCAGCCCGCAGCCGCACTGGCACATGTACTGTGTCGCCAGCTGATTGACCACGACCTTCACCGCGGCGGCGTCGGCCGCGTGCGCATGGGGCATCAGCGCGGCCACGGCGGCGAAGCCGGCCAGCGCCGCGATCAGCGTGGCCAGCAGAAGCGCCTTCATGCCTCCGCCCCCACCAGGTAGCGGGCCCGGGCGCGCAACGCCTCGCGGCGCTCCGGCCAGAAGGCGACCACCGTGCCCAACGACATCAGCACGCCGCCGATCCACATCCACATCATCAACGGGTTAACGATGACCTTAAAGTTGGCAGTGCCGTCCTCCCCGATCCCGGCCAGGATGACGTAGAGGTCCTCCATCATCGTGGAGCGGATGGCCACCTCGGTCATCGGCTGCTCCTCGTGGCCGCGGTGGATGTTGCGCTGGGGATTCATGACGGCGATCGGGGCACCGCTGTTGAAGACGGTCAGCGTGGCCGCGGTCACCATGGCGCTCTGCGTCGGATACTGGCTGATGCCCTCGTAACGCAGCGTGTACTGGTTGATGGTGACCGTCTGCCCGGGGCGCAGCACCGCTTCCTGCTGCGAGGAGAACGCGCTGCCGGCCATCCCGGCGAACAGCAAGATCACACCCAGGTGGACGACGTAGCCGCCGTAGCGCCGCCGGTTGCGCAGGACCAGCCGGCCCAGCGCCAGGGGGTAGGGCTCGCCGTGGCCGCGCCGCACCATCGCGCCGCGGTGGAAGTCCAGCAGGATGGTGGCCGTGACGAAGGCCGAGAGGGCGAAGGCGGTGACCGCCACCGGCTGCCGCAGCCCGGCGACGATGAGCCCGACCGCGGTGAGCAGCCCGAGCGCGCCGGGGAAGAGGAAGTTGCGGCTGAGGTTAGCGAGCGACGCCTTCCGCCAGGCCAGCAGCGGGCAGAGGCCCATCACGAGGAGCAGAGCCAGCCCGATGGGCACGTTGACCTGGTTGAAGAAGGGCGCGCCCACGCTGATCTTCACCCCGCGCACCGCCTCGGAGATCATGGGGAAGATCGTGCCCAGGAAGACCGAGAAGGCCGCGCCCACCAGGATCAGGTTGTTGAACAGGAAGCTGGACTCGCGCGAGACGAGCGAGTCCAGGTCACCGGCCGACTTCAGCCAGGGCAGCCGCAGGGCCAGCAGCGTGAACGAGACGATCAGGATCACGGCGATGAAGGCGAAGAAGAGCGGCCCCATGGAACTGAGGGCGAAGGAGTGCACCGAGGAGAGGACGCCGCTGCGGGTGAGGAACGTGCCGAAGATGACCAGGCCGAAGGTGAGGACGATGAGGACCAGGTTCCACACCTTCAGCATGTCCCGCTTCTCCTGGATCATCACCGAGTGCAGGAAGGCCGTCCCCGTCAGCCAGGGCAAGAGGCTGGCGTTTTCCACCGGGTCCCAGGCCCAGTAGCCGCCCCACCCCAGCTCGACGTAGGCCCATTGCATGCCAAAGAGGACGCCCAGGGTGAGGAAGAACCAGGAGGCCAGCGTCCAGCGGCGCGTCGCCCGGATCCATTCGTCGTCCAGGCGTTTCGTGGCCATGGCGGCGATGGCGAAGGCGAAAGGGATGGTGAACCCGACGTATCCCAGGTACTGTGTCGGCGGGTGGAAGAACATCCCCGGGTTCTGCAGCAGGGGGTTCAATCCCTGACCGTCCGGCGGCGCGAAGGCCAGGCGGGCGAAGGGACTGCTCACGACCGCGAGCAGCAGCGTAAAGAAGACAGAGACGCCCATTACCGTGGCGATGATATATGGCATCAACTCGCGGTAGCCGGCCTGCCGCCACACGACCACCGCGCCGAATCCCGCGAGCAGCCAGGCCCAAAACAGCAGCGACCCCGCCTGTCCCGCCCACCAGACGGAGACGGTGTACCAGAGCCCGAGGTCGCGGCTGCTGTACGAGGCGACGTAGGCATTGCCGAAGTCCCGCGTCAGCGCCTGGTAGAGCAAGATCCCCGAGGCGACGCTCAGCAGGAGGAAGACCGCGTAGACGGCGTTGCGCGCGCTGTGTTGCAGGTCGGCGCGCCGCAGTCCAGCGCCCAGCAGCGCCGCCACCAGACCGTAGGCGGAGACCAGCGCCGCCAGCGCGATGGAGAGGTTCCCCAGTTCACTCATTCGTCTACACGCCTCCCGGCTTGGCTTCGAATTTGGACGGGCACTTGGCGAAGAGGCGCGTCGCGGTGAATGTCTTGCCGTCGTAGGTGCCTTCCAGCACCACCTCCGCGCCCGGTTTGAAGGCGTCGGGCACTATACCGCGGTAGGCCACGGGAATCTGCCGTGACCCGTCGGTGACGGTGAAGGCCAGCCGGCCGCTGACCTGGTCCCAGTCCACGCCGGGCAGCACCTTCCCGTTCAGCCGGACGGACGAGCCGGTGATCGCCGGCGCGCGGTCCAGCAGTTCGCCCACGGTGAGGTAGTAGGCCATGCTGCCGCGGGCTCCGGAGTAGGCCAGGTAGGCGCTCGCCAGAACGAAGACGGCGATGGCGATCGCGAACTTCTTCTTGCCCCGGCTCATCTAATCACCACCCACCCACCCCCGCCGACCACTGCACTCACCCCCTTCGCGCCTGCTGCAGCGCGCCCACGTCGGCCTCCAGTGTCCGGCCGATGCGGTGCAGCCGGAGGACGTAGAGGAACAGGCCCGCCCAGACGACGCCAAACCCGATGAACA
>Ga0209126_1000066_pt1 | contig 29686 bp, 28 predicted proteins | sample RifCSP19_1_FD_184024 | JGI IMG/M metagenome (GOLD analysis project Ga0209126, IMG submission 184024) | Soil microbial communities from Rifle, Colorado - Rifle CSP2_sed 19_1 (SPAdes) (version 2) | ecosystem: Environmental > Terrestrial > Deep subsurface > Rock core/Sediment | place: Rifle...
TGGAGGAAGGGCTATCTTACTTTAAGCAGAAAGTTCGGAACCTATCTTCCTGAACCAACATCTGTTGGTGGTTTTGAAGTGGATATTGTTGCCCGACAAAAAAATAATTATGCTATTGGACTAACTCTTAATGATGAGGATATGAAGGATCACAATTCCTTACTAAATAAGCTTAAGTATTTGGCAACAAGACAAACACGTAAAGGGAACATGCCTGTAATGCTTTTTGTTGGAGTGAAGAAAGAAAACTTTACTGAAGTTAAAATGATAATTGATCAGCTTGAAGAAAATATCCGAAAAAATATAAAGTTATTTCAAATCACTGAGCGTCAGACCATAACTAAAAGGAGAACTATAGAACGAACACAGCCTCTTTTTTCTTAAGTATAGTTAATTTTCTGGGGTAAAATTAATTATTTAATGCTGCATACAGCTTTTTCCCTTTCATTATAAAATCTGCATTTATTATCTTTAACATTGCAATCTATTAACTTGTGAACATTTGTACTTGATTGTCAGTCTTAAGATCGTTATAGAATCTTACGACTTTTATTTTTTATAAAAGGAGAATAATTGACAGGCTCTCGCAGCTCGTCAGATGAGCGCACTCAGACTGAACTAAAAAAATCCGGTAAGATTCCTGCTCACATTGCAATCATTATGGATGGAAACGGAAGATGGGCAAAAAAAAGAGGGTTGCCGCGCGCTGCCGGTCATTCGCGTGGTATTGAATCGGTTAGGGACATTGTTAAAGCCTGTTCTCAAATAGGCGTACATTATCTTACGTTGTACACATTTTCAACCGAAAATTGGAGACGACCAAAGGATGAGGTCTCGATGCTCATGCGACTTCTCCTAAAAAGCTTAAGAGATGAAACTGATGAACTTAACCAGAATGATATTAAAATTACGATGATTGGTGATCTTGAATCATTACCGAAAGAAGTTCAAAAAGAACTTAGAGATGCATGTGAAAAAACTAAAGACAATAAAAAAATGGTGCTCAACTTAGCTTTAAGTTATAGCGGTAGAGTTGAAATATTAATGGCAATAAAAAATATAGTTAATTCTGTAGAGCATAGAAACATTAGACCGGAAGACATAGATGAATCCGTTTTCTCAGATCATCTTATGACTAAACATATGCCGGATCCCGATTTGGTTATACGAACAAGCGGAGAATTTAGAGTCAGTAATTTTTTACTTTGGCAAATTGCGTACTCGGAATTTTACATATCTGAAGTGCTTTGGCCTGACTTCCGCAGGAATGATTTGTATGATGCAATTAGAAATTTTCAGAAAAGAGAGAGAAGATTCGGAAAAGTTAGTGAACAAATTAAGGAAAAGGTTTAACCTGATGCACATATCCCTTCTAATGAGATATATAAAAATTTATTTAATTCCATTGATTTTAATTTTTTCGTCTCCTTCATTATCACAGACGGTTACCAAGAGTTATAAAATACTTGGAATTTCTGTTGTTGGAAATAAGTCTGCAGATGCGGCAATTATTATTGCAAACAGCGGATTAAAGATTGGCGATGAAATTCAAATTCCCGGTGACAAAACTTTAAATGCAATAAAACAGTTATGGTCATTGAATATTTTTTCCGACGTTCAGATTATTAATGACAAACAGATTGCTGATGGAATTTTTCTGATAATAAAGGTTGATGAATATCCGAGACTTGAGAAAATCGTTTTCGAAGGAAATGATGAGATTGATACTGATGAGTTAGAGAAGAAAGTTAATTTTATTCGAGGTCAAATATTAAAACCACAAGAAATTGCTAAACTTCAGCAGAGAATAATTCAATCGTATGAAGAGGAAGGTTATCTAAACGCTGCCATAAATTTTAAGTACTACGAATACTATACTGCCGATACTTTGGAGAGCGAAATAATTGTTACCTGGAGAAACAATAAAGATTTGGCTGATGAATATAATGTTGAATATTCTAAATCCGATCAAAGCTACTCAAACCTGATTGACAAGATTAAAAGCAGAGTCCTTGTAAAATTTGATATTCAGGAAAATGATCAGGTTGTTGTTAGAGAGATTAGATTTTTTGGTAACCAAGCTTTTGATGAAAGCGATCTTCGAGGAGAATTTGACGAAACAAAAGAAGCTAAGTGGTGGAAATTTTGGAGTTCCGCTAAGTTTGATAGAAAAAAATATGACGAAGATAAAGACTTAATTCTCAAATTTTACAAGCGTAACGGTTATCGCGACGCTGAAATTTTATCCGATTCGTTAATTTATTTCAATGATAAAAAAGATCTAAAAATCCAGGTATATGTTGATGAAGGACCGCAATATAGAATTCGAAATATTGAATGGGTGGGAAATACAATTTATCCTGATGAGGCGCTTTTAGAACGGCTCGACTTTGCTAAGGGTGATATTTTTAATTACGAAAAGTTCGAACAAAATCTTCGCGGTAATGAAAAACAATCTGATGTTTACGCACTTTATCTCGACAATGGTTATCTCACATTCAATCTTAAAGCTACTGAAACAAAAGTCGCAGAAGATTCCATTGACATACTTATTCGGGTCGAAGAGAGAAATCAATTTAAAGTTGGCAAAGTTGACATAACTGGGAATGACAAGACGAAGGATAAAGTTATCCGACGTGAACTTTATACTGTTCCGGGAGATTATTTTAACAGAGGTTTATTGTTCAGAAGCATTCAGCAGCTTGCAAACCTGCAATATTTTAATGTAGAAAAATTGTACGGACCTCAAGGAATTGATTACACTCTCCCAACTGACAGTACAGTTGATGTTACATTCAGAGTTGAAGAAAAATCAAGTGATTATCTTAATGCTTCCATTGGTTACAGCGGAGCTTTCGGTTTCAGCGGTGCTGTTGGTGTTACCCTCACTAATTTCTCAATTACAGAACCATTTTCCTTGGGCGGTGGACAGATACTAAGCTTTAATTGGCAATTTGGAGTCGGAAGCTTGTATCGAACTTTTACTTTAGGTTTTACCGAACCCTGGATGTTTGATACTCCAACTTTAGTTGGTCTTGAGGTTTTTGACACACGTCAAGCATATATTTATGATTTGCGGCAATCAGGCGGAACATTACGAGTTGGTAGAAGATTAAAATGGCCGGATGATTTCTTTTATGTTCAGGGATTGTTCAGGTATCAATATAACAATGTTCTTGAAGGACAAAATTTTTACGAAGAGGGAAAGACTCAACAATTTACTATGGGTGCAACTTTAAGCAGAAAAAATATTGATAATCCAATTTTTCCGTCATCAGGTTCTTCATTCACTTTAGATGGAGAGTTATCCGGTGGTCCGTTCCTACCTGGAGATGTAGATTATTATAAAATTAATTTTAAAGCAGAATGGTATAGAAGATTATTTAATTCAAATAGAATTGCTATTTATACGGTCGCAGATTTAGGTTATCTTGATGAAATTACTCTTGGAACCAAGATTCAACCTTTTGAATTTTATTATATGGGCGGAAACGGATTGATAATTGCAACCGCACCTTTAAGAGGTTATGACGATCGTACAGTAGGACCACGAAATGCAGATGATAGAGTAATTGGAGGCAGAGTTATGACAAGATATGCTGCCGAGTTAAGATTAGCAGTTACTCTCGATCCAATTCCTCTATACTTACTTGCATTTGCTGAAGCAGGAAATGTTTTTGAAAATTTGAAAAAAACCGATCCTTTTGATCTTAGAAGATCAGTTGGATTTGGCGCCAGACTTTTAATCAATCCCATTGGCTTAATCGGATTTGACCTTGGATACGGCTTTGATAGAAAGCTAACGGATAAAAAAGATCCTACATGGTTATTCCATTTCCAATTCGGGAGAGGTTTTTAATTTATCAACAATCAATAATAAAGGTAATCGAAGTGAACAAATACATCTTTCTTTTCGCTGCTGTTCTACTAAGCTGCACGTTTACGTTTGCACAAACAACTCAAAAGCTTGGCTATGTTGATTCGCAAACAATTCTTACTCAGCTTCCCGAATCAATTAAAGCCCAGGGTGATTTAGATGCGCTCACAAATAAATGGACAGCGCAGTTAGACAGCATGACGCAAACTTATCAGGCGGCTCTTGCAAACTATCAAAAGCAAGCTAACACAATGCCCGATGATAAAAAATTAGTGGCTCAACAAAATCTTATTGCTCAAGAACAATCTTTGATTGATTTCAGACGACAAAAATTTGGGCAAGGAACAGGTGAAATTTATAAGAAGCAGGAAGAACTATTTAATCCTGTTAAAGAAAAAATTTATAAAGCAATCGAAGAAGTTGCAAAACGTGAAGGGATGCAGTTTGTATTCGATAAAAGCGGCGATATCGTACTTCTTTATGCAGATTCCGCTTTCGATATTACTTATCAGGTTCTTGATAAGCTTAAAAGAGGAAACTAGTTAATTATCTACTCTTTAATGTAAAATTCTAAAGTTTTTTTGATTAGGTATTCAAATGAAAAAATTATCTCTTTTATTTCTTTTTATCTTTTCACTTACCGGTTTAACAAATGGACAATTGAAAATCGGCTATGTTGATTCGGATTCTATCATGGATAAGTTTCCTGATGCACAAGATGCCAGGCAAAAGCTTGATGCATTTATTCAGGAATGGCAGACTGAGTTAACAAAACTTGAAAACAACTGGAAAACTAAATATGATGATTATGAAAAACGCAAGCTTATCATGACAGACCAAACGAGAGCAGAAACCGAATCTGAATTGCTAAAGCTTGAACAGCAAATTGCTGATTATCGCGAAAAGAAATTCGGAACTAACGGCGAGCTTTTTCAAAAGCAGGACGAGATAATGAAACCGGTCCAAAATAAAGTATTTACTGCAATTAAAGATGTTGCTAAGGATGAAGACTTCGATTTTATCTTTGACAGAAGCGGCGATGTTATGCTTCTTTTTGCCAAGGATGAATATGATGTTACTGCTTTAGTTTTGAATAAGTTAAAACTAAAATAATATAATCTATTCCTCTAATGAAAATTACTTTAAAAGAAATTGCGGAGCTTGTTAACGGTAAATTATTCGGTGATGAAAAAGTTATAATTAAAAATCTTGCCAAAATTGAAGAAGCCGGTGAAGGCGATTTAACTTTTTTATATCTCCCGGTCTACAACAAATATTTTCCAAACACCCATGCCTCCGCAATTTTAGTCAAACCCGATTTCAATAAAATTCGAGATGACATTTCTTATATTGAAGTAAAAGATCCCAACAAAGCATTTTTCAAAATAGTCAATCAATTTTTTACTCCTGAATTTAATCTTCAAGGTATAGATTCCACTGCATCCATACATCCCACAGCAAAGATTGGAAAGAATGTTTCGCTGGGAAAAAATGTCGTTATCTCATCTGGCTGTGTAATTGGCGATAACGTAAAGATATTTCACAATACAGTTTTGCATGATGATGTAATTGTTGGTAATAATTGCTTATTTTTTTCAAATGTGAGCATCCGTGAAAAATGTAACATTGGGAACAGAGTAATCATTCATCCAGGAACGGTTGTAGGTTCCGATGGTTTCGGCTATGATTCCGATGATGATGGTGTGTTTCATAAAATACACCAGATTGGAATTGTTAGAATTGAGGACGATGTTGAACTTGGAGCCAATGTTTGTGTTGATAGAGCTTCAACCGGTGCTACCGTGATAAAGAAAGGTGTTAAGATTGATAACTTAGTTCATGTAGCACACAACGTTTTGATTGGTGAAAATACTGCGATTGCTGCACAAGCAGGAATATCGGGCAGCACAAAAATTGGAAAGAATTGTCTGATTGCCGGACAAGTGGGAATAGTCGGACATATTGAAATAGCGGATAAGGTTACCTTAATTGCTCAATCAGGAGTATCAAAAGGCATTTCAAAACCTGGAGTTTACTTCGGTTACCCAGCCAAAGAAATGAGAACAGCTTTAAAATTAGAAGGACACATAAGATCTCTTCCAAATTATGCGGCAAAAATTAATCAGCTTGAAAACCAGGTGAAGGAGCTTCTTGATAAAGTTTCTAAACTCGAAAAAGGTTAATTCATTACAGTTCGTTACGCTCTATCTTTTTTGTATTTATAAACCCATCTTACTATTTTAAAAAACATTTTTTATTAATTCTCACATTTATCTCTTAAAATCAAGGATAGTTCATGTTAGAGCAACAAAGAACAATTACAAAACCGGTTTCAATTTCCGGAATCGGACTTCATACAGGCACAGCATGCACAATGACCTTCAAACCTTCACATGAGAATACAGGAATTAAATTTGTCCGAATTGATTTGGGAGGATCTCCTGAAATTCCTGCAACTTCCGACAATGTGATTGATATATCAAGGGGCACTACTTTGGGTATTGGTGAAGCAAAAGTTCATACGGTTGAACATGTACTTGCAGCAATAGTCGGGTTACAAATTGATAATATTATTATTGAACTTGATGGAATTGAACCGCCGGTTATAGATGGAAGTGCCAAACCTTATGTCGATATTTTACAAGAAGCCGGCTTTGTTCAGCAGGAAGCTCCAAAGGATTATCTGATTATCGATGAACCTGTATTGTATCATGATGAAAAGAACCTAGTTGACATTGCTGCGTTGCCTTTGGATGGATACAGAATTACAGTAATGATTGATTATCAAAATCCCGCATTAGGAATTCAGCATACTGGTTTATTCGATCTTGAAAAAGAATTTGTTAAAGAATTTTCTTCCGCACGAACTTTTTGTTTCTTAAGCGAGGTGGAATCTTTAGCTGATCAGGGTTTGATTAAAGGCGGTGACATTGATAATGCTATTGTAATAGTTGATCATAAAGCAAGCGAAGATGAGTTAGAAAAGCTGAGAAAAAAAATTGGGCTTAAACATAAGATCACAATTGGCGAGAGCAGTATACTTAATAACAAAGAACTTCGCTATAAGAACGAACCTGTGAGACATAAACTTTTAGATCTTCTTGGTGACTTAGCGTTGATTGGTGCTCCTTTGAAAGCGCAAATTCTTGCCGCACGACCTGGGCATCGGTCAAATGTTGAATTTGCTAAACAAGTAAGGAAACTTTATCAGCAGAAAAAAATTGTTAAGAAATATCAGCTTGTTAAGAAGGAAGGCGTTGTATTCGACATAAATGCGATTCAAAAAATTTTACCGCACAGGTATCCTTTTTTGTTAGTTGATAAAATCATTCATCTCGAGCTTGATAAAAAAGTGATTGGAGTGAAATCAATTACCATAAATGAGCCATTCTTCCCGGGTCATTTTCCCGGGCAGCCGATCATGCCGGGTGTTCTGATAATTGAAGCCATGGCTCAAACTGGTGGGATTATGTTGTTAAATTCTTTAGGTGATTTTGAGAATAAATTGGTTGTATTTATGCAGATAAACAATGCTAAGTTTAGAAAACCTGTTGTTCCTGGTGATACGCTTTATTTGGAAGTTGAAATGGCAAGTAAAAAAAGTAAAATTTTTAATATGAAAGGAAGAGCTTTCGTCAATGATAATTTAGTAGCTGAAGCTGAATTCATGGCTGGCGTTACAGATAAAGAACAAAAACCCAACGGGATTTAAATAAAAATGCGAAACATTCATCCTACAGCAATTGTAAGTTCAAAAGCCAAACTTGGTGAAAATATTATTGTTCATCCATACACAATCATTTATGATAATGTTGAGGTGGGTGAAGATTGTGAAATTGGTCCTCACGCTGTACTTTATGATGGTGCGCGGTTGGGTAATCGAATAAAAATTTATCAAGGGGCGTCAATAGCTCATGTTCCACAAGACCTGAGCTTTCGAAATGAGGATTCGCTTTTCATAATTGATGATGATACAACAATTCACGAGTTCGTTACTTGCCACAGAGGAACTAAATCTACAGGATTTTCAAAGATTGGTAAGAATTGTTTAATTATGGCATACACTCACGTAGCTCATGATTGCACGGTTGGAAATAAATGTATTCTAGCAAATGGAGTTCAACTCGGCGGACATGTTGTTATTGAAGATAATACAATCATAGGTGGTATGACTACTGTTCATCAATTTTGTAGGGTTGGTCAACATTCAATGACAGGCGGTTCGTTTAAAATTTCCCAAGATCTTCCTCCCTTCATTCTTGCTGCTCATACTCCACTAAAGTATTGCGGGTTAAATATTGTTGGGCTGCGCAGGAAGAGTTTTGCTGCAAAGGATATTGAAGCGCTAAAAAAAGCGTACAATTATCTTTATGATAATTCGCTTAATGTCTCACAAGCAGTAAAAAAAATTGAAGCTGAATTAGGAGAGAATAACTACGTCAGACAAACTTTAGAATTTATTAAGAATAGTAAGAGAGGTTTAGTCGGCAAATGAAATGGCGTGTTTTCGATTCAGGATTTAATACCGGCAAAATGAATATGGATGTTGATTTGCACCTGGCTGAATCGTGCAAGCATGACGAAGCAACGCTAAGGTTTTATAGATGGAACCCATACTGCATTTCATTAGGTGCCAATCAAAATATAGATGAGTTGAATGCAGCTAAAGCAGAACAAGACAAAATTGATATTGTGTTCCGCCCAACAGGGGGACGTGCAATTCTTCATGCTGAAGAGCTGACTTACTCAGTAATTTATCCAATAGATGAAAACACATCATTTCGAAATATTTATCATGAAATTAATCTTGCCTTAATTAAAGGATTGATTAATTATAATTCGGTTTTATCCTCCTTAGAGATGGAAAATATTCAGCCGAACTTTTCAAATTTTTATAAAGAACAATTAGCTGCGATCTGCTTTGCTGTTCCTGCGAAAAGTGAAATAAAGTACGACGGTAAAAAACTTGTAGGAAGCGCACAAAAAAAAATGAAGCATGCTTTACTGCAGCACGGATCAATTCTATGCGGAGATTATCATCTTAAAATTTTAGAATACCTAAATTTTTCACGCGAAAAAATAATTTTTATGAAAGAAGAGTTTTCTACTAAAACCACTGACCTCTTTTCAATTCTCGGGAACTCGATAGATTATTCAAGACTAACGGAATCTTTAATAAAAGGATTTCAAGATCATTTTAAAATTGACATGGAATTTATTGTTCAGGAAGAAACAGCTTCTTAATTATTTAGAAAAGAAAGCTATTAACACTTTTCGCTTAAAATATTTTCTGCAGATCGTTGACTTTGCCCTAAATCCACCCGGCAGTTTTTTAGCATGAATAGAGTTTCCTTTAAAATAAATTATGTATTTACACTTCTTTTTTTTGCACCATTGCAGACGGTTGATCTATTTCCACAAGCATCCTCCGAAGTTGTACTTGAGAATGTTTCCGTAACTGCGATAAGGGATGAACCCAATTATGTCTGGCTTGCGACCTACGGGCAAGGCATATACAAATATTCAAAAAAGGATAATAAGTGGACTAACTTCTCAACAAGCAGTAAAAACCTGGACAACGATTTATTTTCTTGTTTAGCTGTCAGTGATGACTACGTTTGGGCCGGATCAATTGAAGGATTATTTACCTATGATAAAAAAAGAAATTCATGGCGAAAAAGAAAATTTGCTGTCGGCGGTGAAATGGGTAATTGGATTCGTTCGCTTTGTTACGATAAAAAAGAAAATACCCTTTGGATTGGACGATTTAAAAATTTAACCGAGCTTGACATTAAAAAGCAAAAATTCACTGAGCATGATTTGACAAAAAATAATGACCCGAAAACAAACACTATTAAATCGATAGAATTGGATGGGGACAGTCTCGTTTGGTTTGGTTCTGAATCCGGTGTTCATATTTATAACAAGCAAGTAAAGGATTCGGCATCTGCATGGAAGTTCATCAGTAACAAAAAGGGATTTAACGCTGAAGGTTATGCAGTATCAGTTTCCGATTTTCTTTTTGAAGGAGATAATATTTGGTTTGCTACAGATGAATTTGTAACTCCTCAGCAGCCGAGTTTTAATTTGGGAGGAATTTATAAGTATAATCGTAAATTAAAATGGGAGAGAATTTCCAAGCAAGACGGATTGCCCGGTAATGGGATTTATTGTTTAGAAAAAACCGGTAATAAAATTTGGGCTGCTGTTTATGCTTTCGATAAAAAGAACAAAAAAGAATATGGCAAAGGATTTGTGATAATTGATAGGATCACAGGGGAAATTTTAAACATAGATCTTAACCAAACAAATATTAGTTCGTCGCTGGTACAAACTTTTTATTTTGATGGAAACGAAATGTGGGTAGGAACGGATAAGGGCTTGTACAAATTCGCTATAAACAATCCATTAGCTAATTGGAGCGGAAAAAAAGAAGTTCACAAAACCAATAAGAAGAAATAAATCTTTTGTTAAATATTCATACCTGATAAAAAAATACTTTCGCAAACATCGCTATAAACCCCATTTACAGTATTACTTCTTAAATTGCATTTCAAAACCTCAATAGTTAATTTTGGTTTCGTTTAATCTGCATAAAGCGGGTTGAGGATTAGTTTAATTCTTCGAAGCTTACTTTGGAGCAATACTATTTTTTCGATTGGAGAAACCTTTAGATGATAAATTTTATAAAGAAAATCTTTGGCGATAAACACACTAAAGAGACCAAAGTACTTTGGCCTATTGTTGAGGAAATAAATGTTGAGTATGAAAAACTAAAAAATCTTAGTGACGATGAATTACGTTTAAAGACTGCTGAGTTCAAAGAAAAAATTCAAAATCATACTGCCGAAACACGCGGCAAAATTGAAGAGTTAAGATTAAAACTTCAATCAGATGAAGAATTTGATAGGAATGCTGCATATGATGAACTTGATATTTTGGAAGAGCAATTGAATGATGATTATGAAGTGATAATGAATGAGCTTCTTCCTGAAGCATTTGCTGTTGTTAAATCAACTTGTGAACGGCTTGTTGGAAAATCATGGACCGTAGCAGGCAATAAAATTACCTGGGAAATGGTTCCCTATGATGTACAACTCATGGGCGGTGTTGTTTTGCATCAAGGTAAAATTGCTGAAATGACGACAGGTGAAGGAAAAACATTGGTTGCTACTCTTCCAATTTATCTAAATGCTTTAACCGGAAGAGGAGTTCACCTTGTTACTGTTAATGACTATCTCGCCTTACGTGATAGTGAATGGATGGGAGAGATTTATAGGTTTCATGGTTTAACAGTTGGTGTCATTTTAAACACAATGACTCCCGATCAGCGGAAAGTCCAGTACAATTGTGATATTACTTATGGAACAAATAATGAATTCGGATTTGATTATCTGCGCGACAACATGGCTATTGATAAAGAGTTTCAGGTTCAGCGAAAACATAATTACGCCATTGTGGATGAAGTTGACTCTGTTTTAATTGATGAAGCTCGAACTCCACTAATTATTTCAGGTCCTGTTGATGTTGATGATCAGAAATTCAACGAAATGAAACCGAAAATAGAAAGACTTTACCGAATTCAATCTAACTTAGTTTCCAAATTAGTTTCTGATGCTGAAGTAATTTTGAACGACGATAACAACAGAAATGAGACAGAAGCTGGAAAATTATTATTGCGTGCCCAACGAGGACTTCCAAAGCACAGCAAGCTTGCAAAAGTTTTAAGTGAACCCTCCTACAAAAAGTTAGTTCAAGTGACCGAACTTGAATTTTTACGTGAAAAAGCTAAGAATATGCACGTCATTGACGACGAATTGTATTTTGTTATTGATGAAAAAAACAATACAATAGATTTAACAGAAAAAGGTAGGGAAGAACTCGCTAGTGGAACAGGAATGGAGAAAGAATATTTTATTCTTCCTGATCTTGGTACAGAGATTAGCAAATTTGAAAATGATCCGAATTTAACACTGGAAGAAAAAATCAAAAAGAAAGATATACTCTACCAAAAATATTCTGAAAGCAGCGATAGGATTCATACCTTAAATCAACTATTGAAAGCATATACTTTATTTGAAAAAGATGATGAGTATGTAATTACCGAAGAAGGAAAAATTGCGATTGTTGATGAGTTCACAGGTCGTGTTCTGCCGGGAAGAAGATATTCAGATGGACTTCATCAGGCAATCGAAGCAAAAGAAAATGTAAAGGTTGAAAGAGATACACAAACTCTTGCTACAATTACTCTTCAAAATTATTTTAGAATGTATAACAAGCTTGCCGGAATGACTGGTACTGCCGAAACTGAGGAGTCGGAATTTTTTCAAATATATAAATTACCTGTAGTTGTTGTTCCAACTAATAAACCAATGGTTCGCGATGATCAGGATGATGCCGTATATCGCACGAAGAGAGAAAAGTACAATGCAGTAATTGAGCAGATTTCATCCTTGCGGGAGCAAAGAAGACCTGTGCTTGTTGGAACTACTTCTGTTGAAGTTTCTGAAACAATAAGCCGAATGTTGAAAAGAAAAAATATTCCTCACAATGTGCTTAATGCAAAGCAGCATCAAAAAGAAGCTGAGGTTGTTGCACATGCCGGTGAAGCGGGAGCAATTACAATTGCGACCAACATGGCTGGCCGTGGAACAGATATAAAACTCGGCGCCGGTGTTGTAGAAAAAGGAGGGCTTTATATTTTAGGAACTGAACGTCATGAGTCTCGTAGAATTGATAGACAATTACGAGGAAGATCTGGAAGACAGGGAGATCCGGGCACCTCTAAATTTTTTCTTTCACTTGAAGATGATTTGATGAGACTCTTCGGAAGCGATAGAATTTCTACTGTGATGACAAAAATGGGAATAAAGGATGGCGAAGTTATCGAGCACCCAATGATTACAAAATCTGTTGGACGTGCTCAAAAGAAAGTTGAAGAGAATAACTTTTCAATTCGAAAAAGATTGTTAGAGTACGATGACACAATGAACTCGCAGCGCGAAGTGATTTACACTCGAAGAAACCGAGCTTTGCAAGGTGATCGCCTTAAAGGTGAAATTTTTGATTTGCTTGATGAATTTGTAAATGATTTAGTCGAAAAGTATTTCGATGAAGTGAATGCAGAAAAGCTCAGAGAAGATGTTCTTCATTATTTCTTAGTTGATTTACATATTCCTCCCGAACAATTCGAGTCGTTAGGAAAAGAAGGAATAAAAGATAAAATATTAACAGCTTGTAAAGAGTTTTACAAAAAGAAAGAGGAGATGATCAGCCCGGAATTAATGGCTCGGCTTGAAAGATATGCAACTCTGAGCGTGATTGATCATAAATGGAAAGAACATCTACGTGAAATGGATGACCTTAAAGAGGGAATTGGATTAAGAGCTTACGGTCAGAAGGATCCATTGGTGGAATATAAGGGTGAAGCATTCAAACTTTTTGTAACGCTCCTTCAGGAAATTCGTGACGAAGTTGTTTCATTTTGTTTCAAGTTTTGGCCTCAAGCACCCGATGATGTTCAAAGCAGAAGAAGACGGGAACCTACTACAAGAGTATTTGAGAGTAAGCAAAGTACCACAAATATTGGCTTAACTAAGTCTCGATCTGAGGGCGGGGCTCAACAAATTGGAAAACTGCAGCCGGTTCGTGTGGAGGAAAAGGTTGGACGAAATGATCCATGTCCTTGCGGTAGCGGTAAAAAATATAAACATTGCCATGGTAAATAGAAGGGAAAATCTCTATGAAAAAAATTGAAGCCATTATTCGCCCATTCAAGCTTGATGAAGTAAAAGAAGCTTTGATAGAAGAAGGAGTTCGCGGGCTAACAATTTCAGAAGTTCGCGGTTATGGAAGGCAGAAAGGGCACACAGAAACTTACCGCGGCAGTGAGTATAGAATTGAATTCGTTCCCAAAATTAAAATTGAAGTTGTCGTTGATAAAAGCAAAGTTGATAAAGTTGTCGATGCAATTCTTCGGACTGCAAAAACCGGACAAGTTGGTGATGGTAAAATCTTCATTTCAGACGTGCAGGATGTTATAAGAATAAGAACTGACGAATCAGGACCCGAAGCTTTGTAAAATATTTTACCTTTTCATTTTACACATTCTTATTTAGCTTTTCATATGCTAATATTTAATCCCTCGTTTAAAAAATACATCTCTGCTGTTTTACTTGCTTTCATTTTATCCGGCTGCGGAGTGTGGGAAGATTTTACCACATACTTTAACTTATACTATAACACAAAAGATAAATTTCAGGAAGCTGAATCTGCTATCAAGCTTCAGCGTAAAAATCTTTTTGAATTTGAAGAAACAAATATTTCCGGAAATGTTCCGCAGCTTTTAAATAATGTAATTGAGAAAAGTTCAAGGATACTGCAATTTCATTCCGATTCGCGTTTTGTTGATAATGCCTTGCTCATGCTTGGGAAATCCTTTTATTATCAAAAAAACTATCAGAAAGCATTAAGAAAATTTCAAGAACTTCTTGTTACCCGTCCTGAGAGCGATTTGATTCTTGAAAATGATTTATGGATTGCTAAAACACAGATGAGATTAAAAGATTTCAAGAATGCATTACCGGCTTTGAAAAACCTGAGAGAACAAGCCGTTGAAGAAGGTGAGGATGAAATTATTAAGGATGCTTATGTTGAAGAAATTGTTCATTTGATTATTCTAGAGAATTACCCTTCTGCTATTTCACTCATTAATGAGTTTTTAGAAGTATCTGATAACGATGAGGTCAATGCAGAAGTGGTGTACGAATTGGGAAGACTCTACATAAAAATAAATGATGTTAACAGCGCAATTGCTTCATTTGAAAAAGTTTTTGATTATTCGCCATCCTTCAATATTGAATTGAATTCTAAGATTGAATTAGCATCAGCTTTACGTAAGACTGAAGAAAACGAAAAGGCATTATCCATTTTCGAAGATATGCGAAATCAAAATAAATATTCCGATTCATTCGATAAAATTGATCTTGAAACCGGGATAACTTTATACAATTTAAAAAGAATTGAAGAATCTGTTGATCTGCTGATGAAAGTTGATACAACTTATATTACCTCAGTTAATTCCGGCATTGCAAAGTTTAAGCTGGGAGAGATTTTCGAGTATCATTATAAAAATTTTGACAGTGCAAGCTATTATTACGCTAAGTCAGCAGGTTCAACTGCTCCACCGGAATATTCCAAACAAGCATCGGAAAAAGCTCAGCTATTTAAAAAATATCAATCTCTGCAAAAAAGTATTTTCGATGCACGAAAACAGCTTTCATATATAGAAAATCCGGAGATATTCGTTCAGGATTCAATTGCATTTTATTCTGACACGTTAAGTGCCGAAGAAAAGGAAGTGCAATCGGTTGAATTAGGTGAAAGAAGAAATCCGGGTGATGAAAGAGGATTTGTTCAACCTTTAAAAACGCAATTAAAAACGGAAACAAAAAATCCCCCTGTGCGTCCCACTATCAGCATTGATTCGGTAAAAAGCATAATAGTGAAAAATGAATACGACCTTGCGAATTTATTCTTCACAGAACTTAATGTTCCTGACTCAGCTTATTACTATTATAAAAACATAATAGAGAATTTTCCCGATTCAAGATATCATTCTCGATCGCTTTATTCTTTAGGAACATACTACAATGGAGTTGGCAGAAAAGAAGAAGCGGACAGCATTTTCAACTTTATCTACGATAACTATAAAAACGAAAACATTGTAAACGCCGCTGCCGTTCAACTTAAAAAGCCCTTGATAAATTTAACCTACGATCCTGCAGACGAATTATATGGTGATGCAGAAAAAATACTGCTTGAGAAAAAATATAGTGAGTCGGTAAATAAATTTTACAACATTTTTCGAGAATATCCGAAATCACCTTTTGCTCCAAAAGCATTGTATGCCGGAGGTTGGATTTTAGAAAATGAGCTAAAGCTTTTGGATTCTGCAGCAGTGTTTTACGACAGCATAAATGCTAAATATCCTCAATCTTTGTACGCTTCCAATATTAAGTCGAAGTTGACATTTTATCAGGGAGAAATTAACAGAAGAAAAAAAGTAATTGAAGATTCCCTAAAACAGATCGAATTAAAAAAATTGGGTGAAACGAAATCAGATTCATTAAATCAATCCATCAATCCGAATGAAGAAATAAAAAAGGAACAACTGCAAATAGATACGAGGTTGGAAAATGAAAAAGATAGTGAGATTAAGCGCAATGAGATGGAAGAAAATGAATTGAAAAAATCAGATATTCCTATTGATATAAAAGAACCCGATCAACAAAAATCGGATAAGATAGAATAAGAAGTAATTCTTAACTAAATGATCTAAGTAAATTCTTTTGAAGATTCATTCATGAATTACTCTCAATTTCCTAAAAATGAGCTTGCTGAAATTTTTAGCAAGTTTCTGCCAACCATAAAAAAGAGAAAAATATTCATTTCACTCGTTTACCTGGCATTTATTTTTTACTTCAGTATTCCGTCATTTAACATTCCCTGGCTTCAATTCGGCAGAACAAGAATTACATCATTGATGGAGCAGCGTGCTTTAGAAAGTTTTATGATTTATTATCCTAGGCAATCGTGGGTTGATATTGATGATGTTAACCCGAGCTTGCTAAAAGCGATAGTGTCAATGGAAGATGGAAAATTCTTCACGCACAAAGGAATTGATTGGAAAGAATTGAAAACTTCAATTCGTCTGAATAAAAGACGGGGAAGATCGGTTCGAGGAGGAAGCACAATCACTATGCAGCTATCTAAAAACTTATTTCTCTCTACGAGTAAAAGCATTTTTAGGAAAGGTAAAGAATTTTTAATTACGCTTAGGATTGAAAAAGAGCTTTCTAAAAAATCCATCTTAGAAAATTATATTAACATTATTGAATGGGGTGACGGTATTTTCGGAATTAAAAAAGCTGCCGATATTTATTTCAACAAAGAGCCGCGGGACTTGTCTGCGATAGAAAGTTCGCGATTAGCGGCTGTTATTCCTTCACCATTACGCTATGACCCTTCAGCAAATTCTCGTTATGTAAGCAGGCGTTCGTCCATAATCAGAGGCAGATTGGGCGATGTTCAATTATTTCCGGATGATGTAAAATGAAACCGCGAGAATTGCTTGAACTTATTGAGGAGGGAGAAAGCCTAACTTGTGAGTTCAAAAGAAAATTTTCAACTACCGAAAAAATTGTACGTGAAATGATTGCATTTGCTAATACTAAAGGCGGTTATCTTATAATCGGTGTTGATGATGATAAAGAAATTTTCGGAGTCGAAAGCGAAAAAGCTGAAGCAGAATTAATCTATGATGCAGCTAAAAACTTCTGTGAACCACCATTGGATGTAAGCATTGATTATGTGGAAGTTAAAGGTAAAGAGGTTGTAGTTGTAGAAGTATTTGAATCACAGAATAAGCCGCATAGAATTCAAGATTATCTTAACGAATTAGATGTGAACAAATCTGTTGTAACTATAAGAGTAAACGATAAGAGTGTTCAGGCGAGTAAAGAAATGATACGAATATTAAAGTCGCAATCTTCAGAACTAAGCTTGAAAAAATATTCAATCGGTTCTAATGAAAAAGCGGTATTTGAATTTTTAGATAAATATGAAAGAATTACTGTAAAGGAATTGAGTAATTATGTTAACATTTCCGAAAGAAGAGCATCTCGAACATTGGTAAAATTAGTCAGAGCAAATTTGCTTTTCTTGCACACAAAAGATAATGGAGAAGAGTTTTTTACAAGTGCGCAATGAGAGTGGTCATTCTTTTACTATCATATTTTCTTGGCTATTGCATCATAAATTTTCCTAAGTTCAAAAATTGCAACCCCGTAGGCAACTGCAACATTTAGAGATTGTTTAATTCCATACTGAGGTATTTCAATAGATTGATCACAAAGATCAAGCAACTCTTGAGACACACCTGTAATTTCATTTCCAACCACTAAACAGATCGGAAAATCTCTAGATTCAATTTGATGATAAGGAATACTTTTATCTGTAAGTTCTAAGGCATAGATTTGAATTCCTTTGCTTTTTAATTGACTGATCAACGTCTTCGCATCTTTTACATATTCCCATTTCACACTTTCAGTTGAACCCAAAGCGGTTTTCAGAACTTCCTTTTTAGGAGGGCAGGGTGTGTAACCGCACAAATAAAGTTTTTCTATCATTGCGCCATCTGAGGTACGGAAAATAGAACCAACGTTATAATTGCTTCTGATACTGTTAAGTAAAACATAAACAGGTAATTTTTTGACTTTGTGTAAAGTTTCAATTGTGCTTCTGCTTTGTGCAATTTCATCGTGAGAAAGTTTTCGCATAAAAAATTCCATTTACATTTTATGTGAACTTAACAGCAAGCTGTCCACAAGCTGCCGCAATATCATCACCTTGAGTCTGGCGAACCATTACAGTAATATTTTTGTCTCTCAGTTTTCTAACAAAATCGTCTATTTTATTTTCTGGGGTTGATTCAAGTTCTGATGAAAATCCTGTAGGATTCATGTGCTTCAATGAATTGAACGGTATAACATTCACTTTTGAGGGAATCTCTTTGCAGATTTTTGCAAGCGCATTTAAATCCTCGTCAGTATCATTCAAATCTTTTAGCATTATATATTCAAATGTAATTCTCGTACTGGTTTTTTTTGCATAGTACCTAACTGCCATCAAATTTTCTTTCAAGGAATATTTCTGATTTATTGGCATCAACTTACTTCTCATTTCTTCAAAACAAGAATGAAGAGACAATGCTATCTTTACATTGATACCGGAATCAGCAAGCACACGGATTTTAGGAGCAATTCCTGCAGTTGACACTGTAATTTTCTTAATGCTTATTCCTTTTGTTAATTCACTTGAAAAAATACTCAAGCTCTTTATTGTGTTCTGATAATTCAGAAGCGGTTCACCCATTCCCATGTAAACAATGTTTGTAATATTATCTTTGCCATAATCTTTTGCAGCTAGCATGTATTGATCAAAAATTTCCCCTGAGGTAAGATTTCTTTTATATCCCATTAAACCTGTGGCGCAAAATTGACAATCAAGCGGACAACCGACTTGTGTCGAAATACAAAGCGTTGTTCGAGTTTCTTCGGGGATGATAACAGACTCAATCTTGTTGTTATCTTTTGTGGCAAAAATATATTTTTTTGCTTTTGTGTTTACTGATTCTTCGGAGTGAAAGTATTCTAATGTTTGAAGTTCTATTTCATCTCTAATATCGTTTCTTATTGTCTTTGGAATATTACTCATTTCATCAATATTAGTAGAGAGATGATTATACATCCAGTAAAAAAATTGTTCACCGCGAAATTTTTGCAAATTTTTTGAAAGAAAATAATCCTTTAGCTCAGATAGAGTTAATCCCTTAAGTAGAACTTTTTTCTGAATTTGATTCTCAGATTTTTCTGCTATTGGCAAGTTCGTCCCGTTTTCCATATCAAAATATAAAAAGAAGAATTTATGTATAAAATAAAAACATTTCTCATTTTATCTACTATTATATAAATTAAAAGAGGATCAAAAAAAAATTCTTTAAATTTAACCACAGGTACAAAAATGAATTTCGATTTCACAGAAGATCAACTGATGATTCAGCAATCCGCAAAAGAATTTGCCGAAGCTGAAATCGCTCCCAGTGCAGTTCAAAGAGATATTAATGCAGAATTTCCTTCAAGCATTGTTAAAAAATTAGGTGAATTAGGATTTCTTGGGATGATGGTTCCACCCGAGTATGGAGGAGCCGGGCTTGATACGATAAGCTATGTTTTGGCTATGATAGAAATTTCCAAAGTAGATGCGAGTGTTGGCGTTATCATGTCGGTGAATAATTCTCTTGTATGCCATGGATTAGAAGAGTATGGATCAGATTATATAAAACAAAATTATTTAATCCCATTAGCAAAAGGTGAAAAGCTCGGAGCGTTTGCATTGTCAGAACCAGAAGCCGGAAGCGATGCAACTAAACAAAAAACTACGGCTGATAAAGATGGTGATTACTATGTCATTAATGGAATAAAGAATTGGACTACAAATGGAACTTCGGCAGATTATTTTTTAGTTATAGCTACCACTGATAAAGAAAAAGGCCACCATGGCATATCTACTTTACTTGTTGAAAAAGGCACACCGGGTTTTGATCACGGAAAAAAAGAAGATAAGTTGGGAATTAGAAGTTCTGACACAAGCTCACTAACATTTGAAAATTGCAGAGTACCGGCAAAAAATCTTGTTTGGGAAGAAGGTAAGGGATTTAACTTTGCAATGAACACACTTAATGGCGGAAGAATAGGAATAGCAGCTCAAGCAATTGGAATTGCGGAAGCGTCATTCGAGGCAGCCCTTAAATATTCCAAGCAAAGAAAAGCTTTTGGAGTGAGCATTGCAAGCTTTCAAGCAATTCAGTTTAAGCTTGCTGACATGGCAGTGAAAATTGATGCAGCCAAACTGCTGACACTAAATGCCGCGGCTTTAAAGGATGCCGAAAAGAAATACTATAAAGAAGCTGCAATGGCTAAGCTTTACTCATCTAAAATTGCAGTTGAATGTGCGCTTGAAGCAGTTCAAATTCATGGCGGTTATGGTTATGTGCGAGAATATCTTGTAGAAAGATATTTACGCGATGCAAAGATCACAGAAATTTATGAGGGTACCTCCGAAATTCAAAATATCGTTATAGCGCGCGCATTGCTTGATGCATAAATTCTTTTATTGCAATGAAAATTATTTTTGTGTTGGTATTGTTCTTTATTTTATCACCAATTTATGCTCAAACTGATTGGGTAAAATGGGAGAAAGCTGATCTATCATATAGAAAAAGTAGTGAGTTTGATAAAAGAGATTATTCTATTTCGGGAAAAAGTTTATCCGAGACTGCTATCAAATCAATAACCGTAGCTTATTGGTTTTTCATTTCTGATGTGGATGGTGACAATTGTCCGTTCAGTCCATCTTGTTCTAAATTTTTGGTTCAGGCAATTAATGAAACGAATCTTCCTCAAGGAATGCTAATGTTCTTCGACCGGTTCACCCGTGATCTAAACATTTTTAATAGGGTTAATAAGTATCCTCGTACTGGAGCAGTTCATTATCATGATCCTGTTTATCTCTATACTTTAGATGAAGATAAAATTCGTTACCTCCCACCAAACACATTCATTAAAAGTGAATGAATAAACTATTCCTAATTATTTTATCAATCGTTGCAATTGTCTTTCCGCAAAATGTTGACTCTAGTTTTAACTCGCTTTTTCAAAAAGAAAACGTTATCAAATTCGCTGATTATCTTTTTTGCGAAAAAGATTATCTGCGTTCGGCTAATGAATATTTAAGAATTGATAAAACTCTTAGAGATGAGAAAATCAATTTTAAGATTGCTCTTAGCTTTTCTATAGTCGGTGATTATGTTTCGGCTAAAAATATTTTTGAAAGAATAACAGGAAGCTCACCTTACTATAAATCATCAAGACTTGAGCTGATGAAAATATTTTTTCTTGAAGAGAAATATCCCGAGCTAAGAGAATTTTTTCAAGTTGGTAATGATAAAATAATCTTGCAAAATGAACCGACGGCAAACAAACTCTACTATATTTCATATCTGAAAGACATCGAAGAAATTCCATCCTTCAATGATTTTGTAAAGCCCTATGATTTCAGCGAACAGGATGAAATCAATACTTTGTATAAAATGAAAATTAATCCGCCAAATAAAAATCCCTTTTCAGCTTCACTCTTATCAGCAATTATTCCGGGAGCCGGCAAGATTTACACAGGTGAAATTAGCGATGGTATTTTTGCATTCATCACCACTGGTTTATTTTCTTTTCTTGCGTATGATAATTTCAAAGCAGAACATGATTTTAGAGGCTGGTTGTTCTCAAGTTTAGCTGCAATGTTTTATGCCGGTAATATATATGGTTCATACGCTTCGGCGCAGATTTACAATGCTCGGATTAAATACGAATTTAATTTGCAATTGGATTCTTTTCTAAAATCGAAAAATTACTTTATACCGGAATATGACTTTTGTAAGTAAGATCAATTCGACAAAAAGAATAGCTGCGTCAAAATTTCGAGAAGCGTTGCTAGTAATTTTTATGCTTATGAATATTTATATTTTTCCTCAAGCTAATCTTCATGTACAGTATGATTATGCCGGCAAGCTGTTTTGTGAAGAAAAATATTTTGATGCAATTACTGAATTTAAGCGGCTGCAATTCTTCGATTCGCTAAACCAATATAGTTTTTTATCAAACAAACTGATCGGAATGAGTTACAAGCAAGGCGGAAAATTAAACGAAGCAATAAACTATTTTTCTAAAGCCGAAGTGAATTCCCCGAACGCCGATTCACTTTTTACTGTTAAGCTTGAAATTATAAAAACTAATTTGCTTCGTAGAACAATTTACCGTGCATTTAACTTATTAAATGAATTGAGTGTTGATGCGCGCTTTAATTCAAAGAAAGATCAAATAATTTATTGGAAGGGATGGGCTTATATTTTTAATGATGACTGGGAAAAAGCTGCAGATGAATTTGACAAGTTAGAAGGTGAGCATGAGCTAAAAAAATTATGTGAAAATGTTTCTAATGCTCAGTACTCACCGAAGTTAGCAAAAGTATTATCTTACATTTTACCCGGGGCAGGACAATTTTATACCGGCAATTATGTAAGCGGAATTTTATCTTTTAGCTGGGTTGCTTTGTGGACGTACATTTCAATCGAAGCAATTTTAGCTGATAGAATATTTGATGGAGTGATGGTCGCTGACTTTTTAGCGTTTCGTTTTTATAACGGCAATTTACAGAATGCTGAAAAATTTGCAGTTGAGCATAATTTCGAAGTGAGTGATTGGATGCTTAAATATCTCCAGAATAATTACAGAGGTCCAAAACCCTAATTAATGAGGTAAGGGGCTTGCATATTAAAATCAAAACGAAGTAAATTGTTTGTATCAAAAAATCAAGTATTGTTCTTTAATAATAAATCAATTAGGAATTGATCATAACTTGGAGGATAAATGAAAAAAGGTACAATTATTGGTTTGTCCGTTGCAGGAATAATAATTCTTTTTATAATCATTTTGATTTCATGGGGAATAAAAACTTACAACAATCTTATTACTATCAATGAGGAAGTTAACCAAAGTTGGAGCCAGGTTGAAAATCAGTATCAAAGAAGAACCGACCTGATTCCCAATTTGGTGAACACGGTAAAAGGTTATGCAAATTTTGAAAGAGGTGTGCTAACCGATGTTACTGAAGCACGGGCAAAAGTGAGTCAGTTCAATATTACTCCAGAAGTATTAAATGATCCGCAAGCATTTCAGAAATTTGAACAACTTCAGGGAAATTTGAGCAGTGCTTTATCTCGATTACTTGTTACGGTAGAAAATTATCCCGAACTAAAAGCGAATGAGAATTTTCTACAGCTTCAAGCTCAACTTGAAGGAACGGAAAATAGGATTTCCGTTGAAAGAAGGAAGTTTAATTTATCTGTTCAGAATTATAACACAACCATCAAGCGATTCCCGGCAGCTTTTTTTGCGGGTATTTTTGGATTTCGAGAAAAATCATATTTCAAATCAATAGCAGGATCAGAAACTCCGCCCAAAGTTGAATTTTGAAAAACATGTTTTATCTGTTCTTTCTGCTGATAAATTATTCATCATCGTTTGCTCAGCCCGAAATTCCTCAGCTTAGCAATTGGACTAATGATTTCACAAAAACATTATCACCAGAAGAGTTGCAACAGCTAAACTTTCGGCTTAAAACTTACCAGGATAAAACTACCAACCAGTTGGTTTCTCTTATGATTGCCTCACTCGATGGATATCCAATCGAAGAATATTCGTTTGAAGTTGCAGAAAAAAATAAGATTGGTACCAAGGAAAATTCAAATGGAATATTGTTCCTTGTTGTAAAGAACGATAGGAAAATGCGGATTGAAGTCGGGTATGGATTGGAAAGCGTTCTTCCGGATGCATTAGCAAATTCAATCATCAGAAATGAGGTTGCACCTTACTTCAGAAAAAACGAATACTACGCAGGAATTAATTCGGGAATTGACGCAATTATTGCGGCAATTGGTGGAGAGTATAAATCTAACTTTAAGGACTCGTCTGGCGGTATTGGTTTTACATTAATAATAATTCTTTTTATAACCATTATTTTAATTATGAGTTTTTTGCCTTCATCCAGGCGAATAGGTGGTCCGGGTGGATATATTAGTCGTGGAGGAAGCTGGGGCAGCGGAGGTTTTGGAGGGGGAAGCAGCAGCGGTTTTGGGGGATTTAGTGGCGGAGGCGGCTCTTTTGGCGGTGGCGGTTCAAGCGGCAGTTGGTAAAAAAATTATTTGTTTTTCATTGAAGTTGTTTATTGGTTTTTGTAAAATTGATATGAAATTAAATACTTTTATTAAAATAACTTCTCTTAAATAGTTACTAAGGAGTAAATTGATATGGCAATAATGATAACTGAGGAATGCATCAACTGTGGTGCTTGCGAGCCGGAATGCCCGAATACTGCAATTTATGAAGGTGGAGCTCAATGGGAATTAGCAGGTAAAACTTATGGTGCGGATGATGCTACTCCAAGTGGTGCTGCAGGTTTCTTTTCTAATGATTTTTTCTACATTGTTCCGGATAAATGTACAGAGTGTACAGGTTTTCATGATGAACCTCAATGTGCGGCAGTTTGTCCTGTAGATTGCTGTGTTCCGGATCCAAAACATGTCGAAGACAAAGATACTCTTCTTGCCCGCAAAGAATATCTTGACGGTGTAGGAAGATAACTTCAAAATAAATTCGAAATTAATTTGGGCATCAATTAGATGCCCTTTTTTTTGATTTCATGTTTCCGTGGTTTGTAAACTGCATTTATTGTCGTTCTAAAAAAAATTATATTTGAATTGTAGTTATGATAAGTTAAACAGGTGGTAAAATGCTTATATCTGGTGCATTAGAAAAAGCAAGACTTTATATCGAAACACATTCCAAAGAAAAGGAATCCGATAAAAGGGGAAAATTTGAAAAAGGACCTTGCATTACGATCTCAAGAGAAACCGGTGCAGGCGCCGATATTATAAGTCAAAAATTAATCGAGATTCTTCAAAAGTATAAAAAAGAAAATTTACCTGACTGGACAATTTTCGATAAAAATTTGATCGAAAAAGTTCTTGAAGATCATCACCTGCCCAGAACACTTTCAGAAATCTTTGATGAAAAAAAATATTCGGCAATGATTTCTTTTGCAAGTGAATTACTTGCAGGACAGCCGTCTATTCACAGCTTGGTTTATAAAACCACACAAACAATTTTAAGCTTAGCAGAAATTGGGAACGTAATAATTGTAGGCAGAGGTGGAAATATTGTAACAAGTAATTTGCCAAATGCTTTTCATGTTAGATTAGTATCTACAATCGAGGATAGAATAAAACATGTAAAAGAAGTTTATGGTTTTGATTCTAAACAAGCGACTGATTTTTTGAAGAAAGATGATCAAGCAAGGAAAAACTATATCAGCACTTATTTTCACAAGCAAATTGATGATCCGTTGCTCTATCAATTAACTATTAACACACACCGATTCAATTACGATCAGTCCGCAGAATTAATCGCTGATGCAGTGATGACTAACTTTCCGAAGTATTTTAATATTTCACATGAATAAGTTTCCAATTGTCCGCGACGGCATTAAGCAATTGGAATTCAAAAATAAATTATATCATTAGCTAAACATGAAAATCGGAAAATATAATATTCACATAGTTAATTCAGGATATTTTTATTTAGATGGCGGAGCAATGTTTGGCATTATTCCCAAACCTCTTTGGGAAAAGACTAATCCTGCAGATGAAGCAAACCGAATTAAGCTTGCCACAAGAAATCTTCTCTTAGTTTCAGATGATAAAAAAATTTTGATTGATACCGGAATGGGAAATAAGTGGTCGAAAAAATTATCCGAAATTTATCGGATTGAACAGGATGTGTATACGTTAAATTCATCTCTTGCAAAGTTATCTGTAAAACCAGAAAACATCACAGATGTTTTATTGACACATCTTCATTTTGATCATACCGGCGGTTCCACCGAAATGATTAATGGGAAACTTTTACCGGCTTTTCAAAATGCAAAGTATCACGTCTCGAAGAAAAATTTTGACTGGGCGATGAATCCTTCAGAAAGAGATAAGGGCAGCTACGTAAAAGATAATTTTCTTCCACTGTTTGAAAATGGTGTGTTATATTTTTTTAAGGATAAATTATTTGATGATGAAATCGATTTAATTGAAGTGAACGGGCACACTTTCGGGATGCAGCTTATAAAAATATCTGATTCTGCAAACACGATTTTGTTTTGTGCGGATCTTTTTCCATTCACATCGCATATTCCGTTACCGTACGTAATGGGCTATGATCTTCAGCCGCTTTTAACAGTTGAAGAAAAAAAGCAAATCCTACCAAAAGTTGTTGATGAGAATTGGAAACTATGTTTTGAGCATGATCCATTTTATCCCTTTGCAACGGTTGAAAAAACCGAAACGGGATTTAGAGTGAAAGAAAAATTTAATGAGCTTTAAGAAGAATGAACCAGAGGGTTTTCAGAAAATCTGCTCAATTAAAGATTTGCATGAAAATGCTGGCAAAAGATTTATAGTAAGCAATACAGAAATTGCCGTATTTCTGATTAAGAATAAAATATATGCAGTTAGCAATATTTGTCCTCATCAGCATACCACGTTAATTTATGATGGTATTATCGAGAACGGATATGTTGTCTGCCCGGCACACGGCTGGATGTTTAATTTAAAAACTGGAAGAACTTCCACAGGAAGCAGTGGATTAGAAGTTTATAAAACGATTGTTGTTGATGAACAAGTTTATGTTAAGGTTGAAGAAAAGAAATATTCCTGGTAAAAAAATATTATTTTATTAATGCTTATGTTATTAAACAATGCGTTTGTAGGTGATCTCGTAAGAAGTTATGGATTTGATTTAGTTGGTTTTGCCGAATCAAAAGAGCTTGATATTGAAATAGAGCGTCTATCAGAATGGCTTGATCATGGTTATCAAGCAGGGATGACTTACATGCAAAGAAATCTGGATAAGAAAAAAGATGTTAAAAAATTTTTATCTACTGCTAAATCTGTAATTTCTCTTGGAATAAATTATTATTCACCGGACAAATATTCCGAACAGGACAATCGGGGGAAAGTTTCACGCTATGCTTGGGGAAAAGATTATCATCTTGTTATTTGGGAGAAGTTAGATAAAATAATTGGCGAGCTTAAACATAAAGAACCTTCATTCGAAGCAGCATCGTATGTTGATACAGGTCCGGTTATGGACAAAGCATGGGCTGTTAGAAGCGGTATAGGTTGGCTCGGAAAACATACAAATGTCATCAATAAGAAAATTGGCAGTTGGTTTTTTATTGCTAACATAATTACAAATTGGGAATTCGAATACTCCAATCCAATTGAAGATTTTTGCGGATCATGCACAGCTTGTATTGATGCTTGTCCAACAAATGCGATTATAAAAGAGTACGTTGTTGATTCAAACAAATGTATTTCATATTTGACAATTGAAAACAAACAAAACATTCCGGAGGAATTCAAAAGTCAATTTGAGAATTGGGTTTTTGGCTGCGATATTTGTCAAGATGTATGCCCGTGGAATATAAAATTTTCTAAATTTATGCCCACAAAGGAGTTTCACCCCGAAAAGGGAAATAGAGAGTTTAATTTGGATGACGTACTGAATTTAACAAAAACAGAATTTGATAAAAGGTTTTCCGTTAGTCCAATTAAAAGAGCAAAGTTATCAGGGTTGAAAAGGAATGCGGAGTTCCTGCTATCAAAAAATGAATCTTGAAACTTTGCCTCGATGAATGAATCTAACAATTACAATTATTGAAAATTATTAAATATAGAAAGAAGCACTCATGTCTGAAAAATCTAATCACTTTAAAGTTATAGTAATTGGTTCAGGTCCTGCCGGCTTTACCGCAGCACTTTATACAGCCAGAGCAAATCTTAATCCTGCTATCTTTGAAGGAATGCAGCCCGGCGGGCAATTAACAATCACGACTGAGATTGAGAACTACCCAGGATTCGAAAATGGAATTCAAGGTCCGGAATTAATGGATATAATGCGAAAACAAGTTCTTCGTTTCGGTGCAACTTCATTTTATCAAGAAGTTACGGCGGTGGATTTTTCAAAACGACCATTTATTATAAAATCGTATGATGAAGTGTTTACTGCAGATGCTATAATAATTGCAACCGGTGCTTCTGCAAGACTTTTGGGGTTAGAAAGTGAAAAGAAATTTATGGGTTACGGCGTTTCTGCTTGTGCAACATGCGATGGTTTTTTCTTTCGAAACCAAAAAATATTAGTTGTTGGCGGGGGAGACACGGCAATGGAAGAGGCAAATTATTTAACAAAGTTTGCATCGGAAGTTACAATCATTCATAGAAGAGAAGAATTTCGTGCATCTAAAATAATGCTTGATAGAGCGAAGAATAATCCTAAAATAAAATTCTTAATGAACAAAGTCGTTAAAGAAGTAATTGGTAAAGAGGAAGATAGTAAAAAAACGATGACAGGTGTTTTATTAGAGGATACAAAAGATCATAGTACCCAAGTATTTGAAGCACAAGGATTGTTTATTGCTATCGGTCATAAACCAAATACCGATTTATTTAAAGGTATGCTGGATATGGATGAAACCGGTTATCTTAAATTAAAATCTGGATCAACCTATACAAAAATTGAGGGCGTGTTTGCAGCCGGAGATGTTGCTGATAAAGCATATCGTCAAGCAATAACTGCTGCAGGATTGGGTTGTATGGCTGCAATTGATGCGGAAAGATGGCTTGAGACTCAAGCGCATCTTCATGCATAAACGTATAGATATAATAGCAAACAAACCCAGTTTCTTATATCGCCATACTTGCGTATAGAAACTGGGTTTGTAACGAATTTAACTTTTTACATCATACTTTCTTGCTACCAATCCACTTGCTACAAATCCTAATCCTGTAAAAGTGAAAAGCAAAAGCGGGATCCAGTATTCCTTAGAAGTCGTATCTTTCATCATTATTCCTAATCCAAGACCCAAACCGAATGCGAAAATAATAATTCCATACTTTAACAATCTGTTAGGATCCTTTTTCGATTCAAAAAATTCTTTTATTGCTTCGGGACTTAGTCCTTTTTCAATTAATGTTTGCCTTTCCCTTGATTTGAAGTAAATCGCTGTTATTGCGATTAGTGCTCCAACAATAATTCCAATTATCGGAATAGATAAAGCCAGCATGCCTTCATTCATAATTTTCTCCTTTTATTTTTTAGTTCAGACTTTAAGTTGATTAAAAAGGTTACAACCGATTTCTAAAATATTTATTTATTTCTTCCTTAACATTATGACATGGTTTTGTATCGGAAGGTTACAAGTAAAATTGCTTTTAGTTTTACTTGTCTCTATTTTTCAAAAAAGAATAATAGTCAGTGTTGTGTAACCTTTTTATCATTTATTTAGTCAAAGCTTTAAATGAAAGATCTTACCGATTTAGAAATAATTGCATCGGTTAAACGAGGAAATCAAGCTGATTACGCTATTATCATAGATAGGTATAAGAACAAAGCATTTTCTTTAATTAAGAGAATGTTAAAGAATGAAATGGAAGCTGAAGAAGTTCTTCAGGATTGTTTTCTTAAAGCTTACAATGCTCTTAGCAGCTTTAGACAAGAAGCAAAATTTTCAACATGGTTTTACAGA